>Ga0160465_100082_pt1 | contig 102558 bp, 75 predicted proteins | sample HID1971K_E11MG_FD_108209 | JGI IMG/M metagenome (GOLD analysis project Ga0160465, IMG submission 108209) | Enriched millipede-associated microbial communities from UW Madison campus, WI, USA - HID1971K_E11 MG | ecosystem: Host-associated > Arthropoda: Insects > Digestive system > Unclassified ...
AGCTGAACTGCTGATAGATATAGACAGAACAAACATGCATTATCGCTGTTACCTGCTTACCAAAGGCAAAAAAATAGAACTAAAAAAAATGCAGGGCGATATACAGACAAACGCTTAAGCAAACAATACCAAGAAGGCCATAATACCTTTTTTTCAAAAGTTGCAAAGTTTTTCTGTCCTCATGCCCTTTGAAACTTCGCAAGTTGAATTAGAGAAAAGTTACCAACTCTAATAACCATGTTGGTTAGCAGAGTTGGTAACTTTAATATTATGATTCGATTTTAAATATAAAAGGCGAGGCTGTCATATACTTCCCGCCCTGTGAGGTTGTGAACAGGTAAGTCGGTTTATCGTTCTGAAACAGCAGTTGGGGGCGTTCAAAACGACCATATTTGTTTAAATATTTTGGCGGTGTCGGTTGATCAATATGGTAATGTTCCGCGTCGAAATAAGCTATTTGTGGTTCTTTCCATCTTTTGCCGTTTTTAGATTCCATATACAGGCCATATCGATGGTTGAATACGCCCATGTCCCGGGCCAGCATTTTAAACCGGCCATTTTCCAGCCAAACAAAGGCATCTTCCAATTGGGTATTATTTCCCCGCCGGGAAAAATCAATCACCGGATTTCCTGTATACTTTTTATAGGGGCCCATTAACTCATTTGAAATAGCCAGACCATACTTGCGATTTCCTCTCACTAAAGGATCTGTTGAATGCTCATATTCAGCGGTATTCCATGATTTATAGAACAACCAGTATTGCCCGCTGGGATGTTGAATAAATGCCGGATTGGTTGTACAATGATCATCCCATGCTCCGGATGGGCCGGCCTGTAACAATGGTTCGTCAGGCCGGGTCCATGGGCCTTCGAGGGAATCAGCTGTAGCCAATCCTATGCGCTTGGTATTGGTTTTACCATTAGAATTCCCAATGAAAAACAAGGCGTATTTACCATCTACTTTTTTAATTGAGGGATTATGACAGGTAGTCGCGTCCCAAAATCCCGGACCTCTGGGAGCTAGGATGGTTTGCGAAAACTTAAACTCGCTTTCTGGAGAATCTGCTATAGCATGACAGATTTCGGATCCATTGATCCATCCGCCCATTTTTTTTGAATCTTTCCATCTGGAAAAAAACAAATGAATCCTGCCATCAGGCCCTTCAATCGGGCTATTACACCAAACGTAATAGCCTTCCATTTCGAGCCTGCGACCTACGGGTTTTAGTTTTTTTGCAAAAGCAGAAATAGCCTCATTTTCGGTGGCAGCTGATGCCAGATCCGGAAATAATGCCATTGCAGAAACAAAGCCCATCTGTTCTATAAATTCTCGTCTTCTCATCATATATCGGGATGTTTATTTCTTAAAAATCCAGCTTGCTCCTGGCATCTAAAATGATAAACTGCCTAAATGTTTATTGCTATTTTCTATCTTTCAAAGTTTTTTCCAGGTTAATACCCAGGGTTTTGCATGTACAATCCAGGAGCAGCATCCAATTGCGATTGTGGAATCGGGTAGATCACATAATTTGCCACAACCGGTTTTATGCTCTTTTGGGTATCTTCTTTCGTAATCCAGGCATTCATAATATTAACCAGCTCTCCACTCCTCTGCAGATCAAACCAACGCGATCCTTCATTTGCAAATTCCCTGCGGCGTTCTTCAAACAACTGGGCAAGTGTTACTCCGGTTAAATCTGGCAACCCTGCCCTTGTTCTCACCTGGTTAACAATTGCATCAACATCGCTTTGCGAACCTGGGGCACCTCGTAATATGCACTCTGCTTTAAGCATCAGAATATCTGTATAGCGAATGGCAATAAAGTTAATACCCCAATCAAAACGGCTAGCAGTTGGAATTTTAGTTACATCAAGCCATTTTTTAAAAAATGGACGATTTTCTGTACTTCCCGAATTGGTATAACCTGCGGTATAAACGCTAAAATTCTTGCGCGTATCATTTGAGGCATAGCTGTTCATCAAATCTGTTGATACCGGTATAATCTCTAAACTACCATTTGATCTTGTATCCTTAATGGATAAAAAATAGGTACTGGGTGCGAGTGTCCATGGAAATGAAGCCCCATAAAGATCACTGCTGCCACTTATTCCAGTGGTATACATAACATCAAAAACAGCCTCTTTATTTACAGCCGGATTTTGATTGGTGTAGGAAAATATATTGCTATAATTTGAATTAAAGGTAAACTGACCGCTGCTGATAATATCCTGCAATAATGGCAAAGCCAGATTCCAGTCATTCGATCCCAATCCAGGGCCCTCTATACCATAAGTTGGACCAGATTTAGCCATATATACCTGGGCCAATAAGGCTTCGGCAGCATATTTGGTCGCACGACCAACATCAACTCCGGTATAGGTAGCCGGTAAGTCGGCAATAGCGGATTGCAGATCGCTAATAATAAGTTGATAAACATCAGCGACAGGACTTCGGGGAATTGCAGTTGCTTCGGGAGCTGTTACCGGATGATCAATAATAGGTAGTTTTCCAAAATATCTAAGCAGATCAAAATAATAAAATGCACGCATAAACTTAGCTTCTGCCTGTAACCTTGTAGCCAAAGATGCCGAACCGATGTAACTGCCATTCTTTTCAATTTGATCAAGCAGTATATTCGCTCTGAAAATCCCATTAAAATCGGTGCTCCAGGCCTCTGTAACATAGGCATTTGCAGCCAAAGATGTGGAGAAATTATTAACCGGATCCCAATCACGAACAGTAACAGAAACCCCATAGATATTGTCTGATCGTATTTCAGAAAGGTTAGCCAGCCTTATCGGATAATTATGCATATCTGCATAAACTGCATTTGAAGCCTGCAAAAAATCACTTGGCGAACGGTAAAATGTAGCCGTGGTAGGTGCCGAAATAGGTACCTGATTTAATTCTTTTTTGCAAGAGGCCATTATACAAACAGCCAATATGGTGGATAGAAAAGAAATCTTTTTCATTTTGATAAAGTTAAAAATGATTAAAAAGTAACGTTTATTCCGAAAACCAATGATTTAGCCAGTGGCAAACCTCCGTAATCACCCGCTTCTGGATAAGCACTCTCAGAGCTAATGGCTGTATTTTGTGCTTCAGGGTTAAAGCCACCATAGTATTTATCATGGCCAAAGAAGTTTTCGGCAGTGATATAAATACGTGCAGCACTTAATGCTTTTATTTTAAAGCTGTTTTTCAAATCATAACCCAAAGTAATATCTCTAACCCGCACATAATTTGATGAGTACAACCAATCCGTGTTGGCCACAAAACCAAATGTGGAATAAGCTTTACTTACACGGCCTGCTCCCTGGTTATCCGGCGACCTCCAGCGCTCTGCATAAAATGCAGGAGCATTGTCAGTAAAGCCTTGGCCCGTACGGGTAATGGCTCTTCCTAATAAGGAATAAACTGATCCCCCATTTTGTCCCTGAACCAAAACACTCAGATCAAAACCTTTGTAACGTACAGTATTGGTAATACCCCAGGTAAAATCAGGACTTGGATGGCCAACAATCTGCTTATCTGCCTCAGTAATCACACCATCATGATTCAGATCCTCATATTTAGGATCGCCAACTGTTTGACCAGTATTATAGGTCGCTACACGATTGTTGATATCTTCCTGAGTAAGGAAACCAATTTGCTTAACCACATAAATGCTATTTATTGGTTGCCCTACCCGAAGAATGGCATCAGAAACATTAAATGAATTTGGTATGATGATTTGTTGTTGATTGCCATATAAGCCTACAACTTTATTTGTGTTATGGCTAATATTAATCGAGGTATTCCACTGAACTTTACCAATTAGGTTACGGCTTGTTAACTCAAGCTCCTGGCCTATGTTACGCACAGAGCCTGCATTGCGCAACTGACTATTAAAGCCCGTTGATTGCAGAATGGGTACATTCAGCAATAATTGAGTGTTTAATTTATTATAGTAGTCGAATGAACCTGTTAAACGGTTGCCAAAAAATCCAAAATCAAGCCCCAGATCATAGGTTTGCGATTTTTCCCATTGGATATCGGGGTTTGGCAAATTGTTTGGTGCCTGGCCAATAGCTAAAGCCTGAGTAGGGCCTAAAACATATCCATAAGCACCCAGTTGCGAAATGCTTCCATAATCGCCGATACTATTATTTCCATTTACACCATAACTAAAACGCAATTTTAAATCGCTTACAAAAGGCATTTTCTTCATAAAATCTTCCTGGCTAATCCGCCAGGCAACAGATGCTGATGGGAACATGCCATATTTTGTGTTGGAACCAAAACGGGAAGAGCCATCTCTACGTAAACTAGCAGATAACAGATATTTATCTTTATATCCATATTGTACACGACTAAAGTAAGATACCAAAACACTTTTGGTGCCGGTTGAATTACCGGATACATTGGCTGCCGCACTTAAAGTTTGAATTACGCTATTAACATATCCTCCAACTGATGATAGTGATGACTGATCTAAACGGTCTACATTATAAGATTGTCCAAGTAAGGCACTCAGACTGTGCACCGTATTAAAAGTGGTGTTATACGTAAGCGTGTTCTCGTTAACAAAGGTTTGCCTCTTAAATGTATTATACGACCCTGATGTGGCAGCAGTCAGGTTAGAATTCGTTGTGGCATTAAATGTTCTGGAAGCCAGTGTACCCGAAATGGTATAGGGTGTATAGCCATTTGAAGCATTATCCACATTATCCAAATTTACTGAACTTCTTAAATTTAAGCCCTTAATAATCTCATACTCTGCAAATATGGATCCCAGTGTACGGAATTTTTTGGTCTGTCCAACTTTGTTCTCCAATTTAGCAATCGGGCTATTTGCGGAGTTGCTCCAGGTATATTGCCCGTTTGCAAAGGCATTTGGATATACACCTACAGTATCCTCTTGTATTGGACTATAACTTATGGCCTGGTGAAAGATATTATCCTTACCTTCTACGCCAGGATCCTGAGTAACAGAATAAGTAGGCGCTATATTTAAGCCCAATTTTAAATTTTTGAATGGTTTTACTTCCACATTGGCCCTGGCAGAATATGATTTATATCCCAGTCCTTTTACAAAACCATCCTGGTTGGCATAATTTCCAGCTATAAAATAATTTACAAACTCATTCCCCCCACTGGCACTTAATGCCTGATTCATCATAACACCATTTTGTTCAATGGCTTTTTGCCAGTCGATATATTGCAAGCCCGGGTGACCTGGCATAGCCCACCTTGGATCAAGCATGTAAGATGCACTAAAGGCTCCACCATTAAGTGCCTGACGTTTTGCCGCGTCATCACTCGCTGTTGCGCCAGCTGATCCATATTTAAGTACATACGCTGCGTTGATCATTTCAGTAGCTCGGTCTATCCATTGATCGCCATTTAACATAGGTAAATATTTACTTGCAGCGTTATAACCCAAATAAGCATTATAAGTAATTTTGGCTTTGCCCGATTTCCCTCTTTTGGTGGTAATTAAAACCACACCATTTGATGCCCTTGAGCCATAAATGGCAGCAGCAGCGGCATCTTTTAAAACCTGGATGTCTTCAATATCATTCGGATTGATATTATCCAGTGGATTACCTGTACTATAACTTCCGCTGGTTCCTACCGGTGCTACCGACAAAGGAAAACCATCGATTACATACAATGGTTCATTTCCTGCTCCTATAGAACCACTGCCGCGTACATTAACGCTAAAAGCTTTGCCCGGTACGCCTGTGGTTTGTTTTACACTTACACCTGCCATCTGCCCAACTAGCGCCTGATCCACACGCGTTATGGCCCGCTCATCCAGGTTATCGGCCTTAAAGGAAGTTTGGGCTCCGGCAACATTCGAACGTTTTTGTGTACCGTAACCAATTACCACTACCTCGCTCAGATTAGACTCGGTTTCTGTCAATACTACATTAATAATATTACTTGTACCAACAGTAATTTCCTTAGTATCAAATCCAATAGATTTAATGACCAATACTTGCCCCGATGTTGCTTTTATTACATACTTACCATTCTGATCAGCACTTGTTCCTGATTTAGTATCCTTTATTTGTACAGAGGCCGCTGGAATAGGGAGATGCTTGCTGTCAGTAATGGTACCGGTAATACTAAGCTGTTGTGCAAAAACGTAGCATACGCCCAGTACGTTTAAAAAAAACAATAGCAATAGCATTCTACAGGAATGAAAAAAAATTCTTTTCATAAAATTAATTGTTAGGGTTAGTTCTTGAGTGCGGTTCTTTTATAGGTTTAAACGAACATAAAGGTTAATTAAAAAAAAACTATCCTGTAGCATCCTGCCCAACTGTGCCGTCATGGTAGATACTGCATCGTTCATTTATTTCAAAGGCCCCACTTAACAAGCTAAGCGTTACTGAGCCAGCCGAACCTGAAGATTTGGTTCTCTATTTTATTGTTGTAAAATTATTGTTGTAAAGGCTATTTTGATGTTTATGTAGATTAACGTTTGGCAATTTCTACAGCATAAATGTCTTCATGCCCTTCAAAATTAGCTCTGAAGATTACCCATTTTTCATCCGGGGAGAAATGCACATTTGGCTCCAAACGATAATCATGGTTTTTCATGTTAACCAGTTTTTCTGATTTGAAATGATCTCCATCAGGCTTAAAAAGATAAATCCATTGACCATTTGGTGCTTTTGCCACCTGTCGGGGATCTCCTCCATCTCCTGCAAATGTTTGCTCATCTTTAGTCACGTTAAAATGAATAGACCATTCGTTTCGATCCATTTGGTAAATGCGATCCTGTTTTCCTGTCTTCATATTGATACCGGCCAGAAAAAACGTCTGTCCTTTAGGTTTCTGTAAATCGAACCATTCCATATTTCCAAGAGGCGAAAAAAATTCGTGTCCTGCTATTTCATTTACCATAGTACGCTTATGAAGCAGTTTATTCTCACCTGTTTTGATATTGATGTTCCACATCCGGTCTACTTTTTCCCAGGGTCCTTCATGGCAGTAAGATAGGTTATCAGGATCTGTGGGAGAGAAAAGCAGGTGATTGGTCCATTCCTTTTCCTGATGTATCTGTTTTAATGCTTTACGTTTTACATCAATCACATATAGGGTATGTTCTATATGGGCATCATAGATACGGTTAAAGTACTGAGATTTTAAAGGATATTGGGCAAGTATCTGATCCTTCTGATCGCCAGTAGCTTTAACACAAGCCAGAAAGGTTCCATCCGCATTTACCGTTCCTACTTTGCCTTTAAAATCCGGAGCAAAAGCATAAATAAACCTTGTTTTAGCAGTGTTCACGTTCACTGCAAAAACACTATCACCACTCTGGTAAAATGCTTCACGGGTTTTAGGGCAAACCATTTCTCCCGATACTTTTGTCCGGTTGGTTAATTGTTGAATTTTTAATGTTTTTAAATTAACTGTAAAGAGCTGGAAGCCTTTATCTGTTTTGCCATAAAATACCATAAGATCCCCCTCCTGTTTTTTTTGGGGAATAAAAGGATTATTATTAAAATAAAAGCTTCTGTTATCATTTCCACGATTTATCAAACGTACAACCTTATGCCCGGTATCCTGATCAATCCATTCGGTAGGCATACCCACACTTGTTTCCATCGATTTCTGAGCTCTTGCAACAAACAAACCCGTCTGTAAAAGAGAAATGACGATTAAAGCTGTATTTTTTCCTATATTTCTCATGATACCAAGATTTTATTTGGTTAGATAATTTGATCAGTGTGATTTTTGTATCAGCTGACCGGCATTCATAAAGTTATAGTTTGTTTGTGCAAACAGTATCCTGCACCATCCTGCTTAAAAGCTTTCTTAATGTAACAAATTCATCACTGCTACTGCCCACGCATAAGAGTGACACCCATTAAGCCTACTACTACATCATTAGTCAGGGTTTTTAACTGTAAGCTCTTCAGCTGTTTTTTAGGATCCAGTGGTAAATCGAGCACCGTAGCTGCTCCACCATCAATACCCTTATTGGTATATCCCTTAATGTTGATATATTCCTTTTGATCCATAGTTACTTTACCCGTTTTCAAATACAGCCTCAATGGCTTAGGGGCGCCTGTATCGAAAGCAAAGCCATCCTGATCAAGGTCTTGTTCTATGGGCCACCAGTTTTCCGGGTTTTTGATATTTAAAACAGCCTGGGTTCCATCCTGGTAATTAATGATCAGTACCGCATTGGTCATACGTGTTTGCATGGGGTTGGTTGAACCTGCCATCATCAAATAAACATGGCTTGCCTGTCCGGTTAAGGGAATACTGACTTCTTTGGGGTAATTATCCCAGCGCGATGTAAACAAGATGTTTTTGCTGTCATCTGTTGGTATGGCAAAGGGAATTTGATTGGGCAATTTAAAAACCCCATTATTTTCCCGGGCAACTTTTTTTAACCCACTATCGTCAATATTAACGGTTATCAGTGGGTAAGCCCAATTGCCTATACCCTGCCAGGGCAATTGTACTGTGGCTGATTTCGGTCTGGGTGACAGGTACTTATTTTTAAACAACTGTGTTAGCCTATCGTTAAAATAAGGACTCAAATCAATCGTTTCTGGTTTCCAATCTGGTGTTTTAGTCACATTCCAAACCAACAGGCTTGTATCAATCACATGTTGACCATCCGATAACCGGATGTGGTTACTTCCGGGAACAATATTGGTAGCCGGGACGCTTATGGTAGCAGAGGTTTCAGCAGTATCCAGTAAAATACTGGTATGATAGGCCGTTTTTAACTGCGGATTAACGATAACGGATACATTTCGTTTAAGAGTATTGTTATTCCTTACTTTAAATTGCAAATGGTTATTATTTTGTTCTGTATTCGCAATAATGTTGAGCGGATCTGCCACTTTTATATTTACAGGCTGCCACCATATAAAACTCCCCTGCTTTAATTTTACAAAAAAGGTATGATCTCCTGTTGAATGATTTATTGTAGCCTTTATAGTTTTTTCTCCAATAACCGGATGATCCAATACCTGCTGTGGATCCTTAAGTTCTATCGCAGTCGCACTTTCAAATACAGTTGACAATGTGCTTCCTGAAGTATAGATAGATATTGGCAATTCAGCCTGCAGTTTTTCTTTGCCCCATACTATTTTTATCTGATATGCTTTTTGCTTACCAGCAACAACCTGCAAAGAAGGTCCTCCAACGATGTGTGGAAGTGTTGTCCATTTAACCGGTTGGTCATTTATAGTAATTGATGATATTGACGCTGACCTGGCAGGGATCTGAAATTTAAGCGACAGGATTTTACCAAAAGACGGCTTGATGGTATAAATATCCACATTTCCCTGACGTTTGTAATCAAATTTTACATCCGGTAATGATAAAGAGGCAGAATTCCATTGTTGGGGCAAACCAGGCTTAACAGTCAATGTATCTTTTAATAAATCGGGATTGATGCCGAACAAGCCCTCTACCAGTGAACGGGCCGCCATACCAACAGGATCGGCAAAATCACGATACAACTCTCCCCTGTGTGCATCATAAAAAGAAACCTGCTGAAAATTACCAGGACTGGTACCCAGGTACATGCTTTCCAATATCGCACTTTTCCATAGCTGGAAAGCATCTTCAGCCCTACTACCTTGCCAGTAAGCCAATGCGGCATGCAGATTTTCGGCCATTGCAACATTATTCAACGACCAATCATAAGGCAACCAATTGGTAGTAGATAATAAATGGTTATTCCCGGCTATCCCTTTAGCCACAACCGGAATATGTGGTATTTGAGTATCCACATATCTTAATGCCTGGTAAGTCTGAAAAGCATCTGGCACATCAGAATCGATAGCATGATAAACGGTCCATAAACCTGCCGATGGATGTAGTAAGCGTAATCCCTGGCTATCCTTATATTCTGCATAACTTCCTCTGCCTGGCATCCATAATGTTTTATTAAGGGCTTCTAATATTTTATCAGCTTCCTGATGATAGGGCTCAGGATTTTCACCAATCTGCCCGGCCAGGTAAGCTGCCATTCTATTGGCCCGATAATTATAGGCGGAAGAATGGGTAACCCCTCCTCCACTGTATTGTAGTGCATCACTGGCCCAAATGGCACAATAGGCATCATATAAACCGTCATTATCATCATCAAAATTTCTTTTTTCCCAAGCCAGATGTCGTTCAATAAGAGGCCACATTTTTTTAACTTCATCTAAATTGCCTGTCCATTTAAAATGATTGAGCAATTGATCTATAAAGACCAGGTTCATATCGTAATGATGCGGACGAAGGTCTCCACCTGGATTACGGCTGATATACCCACTACTAAACATAGATGTACCCAATTTTTCAAGTTGCCGGGCAATATGCAAAGCAGTATCTGCCACAACAGGTGCCGTTAAAGGTGTTGTAATTTGAGATAAAGCATAACTACTAAAGTGCGCCTGGGCCCTGTCATGCCAGCCCAAGGGATCAGCAACATATGCCCCACGCCATCCGGGCAAGCGCATCCGCCAGGCCACTGCTCCATGCATATAAGATGGGTTTTCCCAAATGCCATCAGCTGCGATACTCAATGCTCCACCAATCGTATTGATATAAGGATCAGGAGAGTTTACAATAACCCTCGAAGCCAGTTTTTTCCTACTGGCTTCGGCTTCATTAAAAAGCTTTTCCGGATCAGCGTTCCCAAGTGGTTTTCCATGCTGTATCATCCAAAACATATTTTTGCCAGGTATATTACTGATTAAACCGGCAAGAACAGGCCGGTCATCCGCCTGAGCATTGAACATCGTCAATGGGGAAATTTGGACATTGGCATCAACCAGATGAACCTGCGCTGATGCCGGGTAACGACCATACAATACATTTTTAGTAAAAACCTCGGATTTTTTCACGTCCATACCAGGCTGATTATTTTCATAACGCCCGGCCTCACTTAAACTTTTACCACTAAAATTGAGTATAAACTGTTGATTTTTAAATAAAAATTCATTCCCCCTGCAATAGTCCGGCTGCATATAAAAACTGGATTCAGGATCAGCACCAATATCACCATCTCTGGAAAATTTTTTACCTGTCGCACCTCCAAATGCCCAAAATAATTTGATGTCCTTATTAACGTTAGAAAAATTTGCTTTTACCAGAATGTGCTCAGCCGTTGAACCTGCAAGCACCTGTATGGTAAGAATACCATCATCGAGTAGTCCATCTTTGATTTTATAAATCATACTACCGGGACGATAACGTGTCTCGATAGATTTGGCTTCGATAAGCCATTTACTTTGGTTGCCCTTAATAAGTCCAAATTTTAGATTACCTCCCATTCCCGGCAGGTAAAGCGCAAACTCCGGAAGGTCGCCAGCCTCCACCCTAAAAGCGGTATTGGTACCATACAATGCCCTGTTAAACCGGTGTTTTCCATTCAGGATTACAAAATCCTGTCCATCGGGCCGATAGCGTAATTCACGATTAACGTTATGCCATACTCTTGAAAGCGATTGTCCATAACTTCTTATAATTGATAATTGTAAAAAACAAATACATAAAACGACAAAAAACAGGGCTTTCCAAACGGTGTTTAAAAAGTCAACTGTAAAGATTTTGAAGTTTCGATCAACAAGGGCACCTTTCGGCCTGGCGCAAATATTAATATCTGGTATAATTTTATATTTCAAGTGCTTAAAATGATTAGGACAAATAAAAAGTTTCTTCTGATTAACTAATATAAGATTGCTTTTCAACCTAACCATCCTGTGGTGTTATGTCGCCAGCCCTCAACAGAAAATAACGGACATGCTTCTGAATGTAGAATTTGGTTTATAATGGGCGTTTTGCTCCGCCACTTGTTAACAATGCTGTTTCAGTATTCAAATAATCTAATGCCATTTAAAATGTAATCTGATTGATTTTCTACACTGACTTCTTTCCAATTCTTAAGTTTCGGTCGGTGGGACACCGACCGATAGTATAAAAAAATGATAATATTTTTTCTTTGTCATGTTGAGGCACGAAGCATCCCTATAGGCCAAAAGCTGCACTGGATTCTTTAAGTGTTACTAATAACAAATGACTTTTCCTGTTTTTAACCCCAGAGGGCACAAAGTTTTTCGCAGCGTATCGCAAAGGATTTGAACCATAGAAGGCATATGAGAAAATATAAAGGTATGGAGCTTAAATGAAACTTATATTCAACAGAAATAAGAAAGCCTCAAATTGTCAATCCTGAGGAGCGAAGGATCTCTAAATCGAATACCCCAAAAGAGATTCTTCAAACGTTCAGAATGACAAAATAAACTTTAAAAGCTTGCCTTAGTTGTACAACAAAATGGGGCTTTGGTTAGTTTATGAATCATATAAAGACAAACAACTACATTTTAGTCGGTTCTTATCCAGTGATCATAAAAATTTTACGATTCCAGCCCTGAATAAATGCATAGTCATCCTGCAACTGTTGAATCACAGCTTCCATATCCCCCATAGCTCCTCTTTTACCAGCAGCACTACGGATTTGATCAGATGTCAATTTTCAGAAAGTGTTACAAATGAATTATGCATCCGGAATTTCCGGCTCCACCAGTTTAGCCAGTTTTTCTAAAGATTCCTGCCAGCCTAAATAACACATTTCTGCAGGTATAACAGCAGGAATACCTTCCTGCAGGATTTTTATTTCAGTACCAACCAAAACCTTTTTTAGCCAAACAGAAGTAATCATTTCACCTGGAAGATTGGGATCATCAAATTTATCGGTATACTTTAAAAACTCATTGGGCTTAATCTCCATGTACTTTCCACCGAATGAGTGGCCATTACCAGTTGAAAAGTTATGAAATGACATCTTATATGTTCCTCCAACCTGCATATTCATTTCATGGACGGTGCAAAGAAAGCCATACGGAGGTATCCAGGATGCAAGTGCATTAGACTCTGTAAACGCACGATAAACCTTTTCAGGAGAGGCTTTAAGAACTCTGTGTAATGAAACGCTATTACCTGACATATTAATCTTATTTAAATTCCCTACTCATTTGGCTTTTCGGTTTCGCCCGTTTTAATGGTTGCTGCTCCATGTTTATCTTTTCTAAAAAATTATTCCATCTTCTTTACAAAGAAGTTAATTATTCCATTGATCAACATTGAATACCGGTTTGGGGCTTTGTGATGATGTATGTCGCTATAAATTTAAATATATATCTCAAAACTGTTTGAATGCCCATTTTGTTTTTTTTTGTATGTCTATTTTGGATGGGCTTTTACTAAATGTATACTCAAAATACGCAAGTTTGATTTTATCCTTGCTGGTCCTTCTGTTCCCAAATATAAAATACTCCAATATCATTATACACACCTACCCGAGTTTCGATTGATATTCGCTGGCAAAAAATTGATATTCGCGGCAATGTGAGGCTGTTTGTATTTCGATTTCTGCGAATACAAACCGGGGACAAGTCCAATCCTTTGTCGTCTTGATGGAAGCTATCTTAACCAAAGATGCTGTTATCCGTTTGAAATATTTGGCACGACAGCTTTCATTGGAAAATATTCGTATTTATTTATTTTTCCCGCGGGGTCGTTCTCTATGATGTCTTTTAGTTCCTGTTCGTTGTCTACCGCCACAACTCCAAGTCCGTAAATTCCTTTTGGGTCAATAACAGGTCCGAAAGCGTAAACTTTTCCTTGTTTTAGTTTTTCTGTCCAGTAAGCAACGTGCTGCTCCATAATCGCCCTTTCACTTTCTGTCATCGTCATTGCGAAGTCAGGCCTTGAAGGGTTCAAATAAACTGCATAAAATTGTTTTTTCATATTGTTTGTTTTAATTGTTCGTCTATGTCATTAGCTTTACCTTCGGGCGGGTTTCGGAGCAGATAGTTTCAATCGGCAACATATAAAAATTTCTCATCAGCTGTATGTACAATTCCCTTAGGGTTTATAACATTATCAGCAGCTATAATGGTTGTTTTTTGTCTTTCTGGACTTTATTTTTCTATGAAAATAAATTGGCAAAAAAACTTATAGCAGGTCTTATATGGCTTTACTATAATTGTACAGCTATACCCATATAAGACCTTAACATTCAGGTTTTAATTTATACTCGTCTTAAGCGGAAGGGCAAATTTGTCGAATAAATTTACCGGATAATTTAATTTTTTCAGACCAGGCAGGAATTGTTCCTGTTTACCCACTATAATTACCCGCGATTGATCATAACTAAAATATTTTTTGCTTACACGAAGAATATCTTCCCGGGTTACGGCATTTATCTTTTGTAAATAGGTACGGTAAAAATCTTTAGGCAAATTATTAATCAGAATATTGCTGGCGAAACCTGCCATACGGGCAGGATTTTCCAGGCCTAATGCAAAGGATCCATTGTAAAGATTTTTAGCATTTTGAAGATCTTCGGCGCTCACTTTCTCTGTACGCATCACATTGATCTCTTTTAAAAACTCAACTACAGCACTATCTACCTTTTCGTTCCTTACCGATGCTGTTGCACTAAATGCAGTTTGGAAGCGACCTGAACTTGTAGAAGAATAAGCGCCATAGGTAAACCCATGTTTTTCTCTCAGATTTCTGAAGAGCTTAGCATCGGCACCTCCACCCAGAATCTGGTTGGCCAATAAAACCGCATGATAATCAGGGTTGTTCAATGGAAGATTGATCAGGTTGGAAACTGTAATTTCAGATTGCACAGCGTTAGGTAAATCAATTACATCTATTTCGGTTTTTGCCGGATTACTTACATTACTTAAAACCGGGAAGGTCAGTGAAGTTCCTTTCCAGTCGCTAAATGCTTTCTCTGCCAAAGCTTTAGCTACTTCCGGCTTAATATCACCAACAAATGTTAAATATCCACGGGATGGAGTAATGTATTTCGTATAGGCATCCTTTACATCATTAAGAGATAGATCGTTGATCGTTTTCTCTGTTGCAAATTCTCCCATCGGATGATCTGTACCATACAGTAAAGCATTTACAACCCTGCCTGATACTGCTTTGGCATTGCGTTCATTTGATCTTAGACTGGTAATGGTCTGAGATTTTAATTTGTCAAATGAGACTTGTAAAAATGCTGGATTACGTACTGCATCTGCCATTAAAAGAAAGGCAGGCTCAAAGTAACGGGTTAATGCATTAACCCCAGCCCCAGATGCCGATGCATTAACTTCTGCCCCCATCTGATCCACTGCTTTATCGAACTGAACTTTGGTTTTTGAGGTCGTTCCCTCATTTAACATCTGGCCCATTAAGCTCAACACTCCTGCTTTGGAACCTTCAGTAATCGGACCTGCATCAATACTATAAGTAGCTGATACCTTAGGTAATTTATGGTTTTCTACAACCAAAATGGTTATGCCGTTTTTTAATTTGTAAATTACAGGATCTACAAAAGTGAGTGCAGGAGCTGGTCCGGCTACAGGCTTCTGACTTCTATCTAATTTTTGTGCTGCTACAGACTGAGCAAACAGTATTGCCAGAGCGAATATGAATATCTTTTTCATCAGTATTTAGTGTTTTAATGGTTATGAAGCTATCATGAGCATATTCATTGCATTTGCTGAGCGGTATGCTCATGATGGTTTCATTTTAATATATACTATTTAAGAGGGTCTTCTATTTTTTTGGTAAATAATAAAGCACTATACGTTCATTTTTATTAAGATACTTATTAGCAACAGATCTTATCTCTTCTGGTGTAATTGATTTTATCTCTTTCAATTCCTCATTAATTGCATTGGAGTTCTTATTTTGAAAGGTATAACCATTAGCCAAATTTTCGGCCAGGCCAATCATTTTACTGTTTGCAGTAACATAGCTGTTTTCAAACTGGTTTTGCAATTTCTCAAATTCCTGTTTAGTGATCAATTCGGTCTTCAAGCGAGCTACCTCCACATCAATATCCTGCAAAAGATCATTTAATGGGGTATTGTTATTGGGTAAAGCCAGCGTTATATAAACTCCGTGATCTTCCAGTGTATAGTTAAATGCAGCAACCTGTAAGGCTGTTTTCTTGTCATCAACCATTTTGGTGCTCAATCTTGAACTTCCACCTCCCGACAACAGCGAACTGATCATACCAAGCACCTTATTATCGCGACTTTTCATTCCGGGAACTCGATAAGCTGCAAATATTGCAGGGATTTGAATATTGGCATCATACACGGTATCAACAATCTGTTTTGTGATGGGCTTTAATTCAAAATGTGGTTTAACCACCTTTGCACCTGCAGGAATTTCCTCAAAATATTTCTTTACCAAAGATTTTGTTTTCTGGACATCTATATCGCCTGCGATAACCAATGCTGCATTATTTGGGGCATAATATTTCTTAAAAAAGGCAAGAAACTCTTCTAATTTTGCAGCATCTAAATGGGCCATTGAACCTATAGGCTGCCAGCTGTAAGGATGCCCTTCAAATAAATGACCAAAGATGCTCTCCGTAAATTTACCATAAGGTTTGTTATCAATTCGTAGCCTCTTTTCTTCCTTTACTACCTCATTTTGGGTTTTAACACCTACTTCATCAATTTTTGGATGCAACATACGCTCACTTTCCAGCCATAGCCCCAGTTCCAACTGATTGGAAGGAAAAACCTCATAGTAAAAAGTTCTGTCCTGAGAGGTGTTCGCATTGTTTTGTCCACCATTACTACTTACAATCTTCATAAACTCTCCACGCTTCATATTATCGCTCCCCTCGAATAACAGGTGCTCAAAAAAATGTGCAAAGCCTGTTCTTTGAGGATCCTCATCTTTGGATCCTACATGGTACATTACAGATACCGCTACTACAGGAGCGGTTTTATCCTGGTGCAGGATAACATGAAGTCCGTTTGGAAGGTCATATTCGGTAAATTTTACCTGTTGAGCTGAAGCGCCCAGGTATAGACCCAAAAGGGCCAATGTGGTGAATAGTTTTTGTTTCATATTTGGAAATAATCTGTTGTGTTTTTTTATACAATGTCCCGGTTTTATCCAGATTAAAATTCGGCAAAGATAGCAAATATGACCGGCATCCACCGGCCATTTCTGCATTGCTAACTACTAAAATTTCAAACCACTCCCAATGCCAAACCAGATCAGCAGCAGAAAGGAACTTCAGTGCGAGGGCAAGTTCCAGAAAACCCAGACAAACCTTTACGCTGTTTAACCAACCTCCTGATTTGGGCATACTGCTTAAAAATCCGGGAAATACTGCTGATAAAGTGAACGGTAATGCAAGGGCCAATGCAAAACCGAACATTCCTATTGCCGGGGCAAGGATTTCTCCTTTCGAACTGGCCTGTATCAACAAGGTTCCAATAATTGGCCCTGTACAGGAAAAAGAAACGAGAGCCAATGAGGCCGCCATAAAGAAAATCCCAGCCAAACCTCTACTGTCATCGGCCTTTTGATCGATTTTATTTACAAATGAACTGGGCAAGGTGATTTCGAAAGCCCCGAAAAACGAGATTGCAAAAACGACCAGTAAGATAAAAAACGCCAGATTAAACCAGCCACTACTGCTCAGTTCATTTAATTTGGCAGAGCCAAACACCAACGTAATCAGCAGACCAAAAGCAACGTAAATGACAAGGCAAAGGAAATGCTTATTATTTAATCTGAAAATCTTTTATCAAATGCATCAAACCGGATGGATAAACGCCAAACCAAAGGATCAATAAAGTCAGAACCGATAAAACCAGTACACTGATCATGTAGAAAACCGGATGTGCTTTTTTTTCTTCTGGTAAAAGACCTTGTCGTCCGGCAAACATTGTTGTTATAATCCGTAGATAATAATACAAACCGATCACACTACTGATGACCAGGATTAAAACAGTTACTAAAAAACCGGCCTGAAATCCTGCTGCCAGTATGTAAAATTTACCAATAAAACCTACTGTGAGTGGTAAACCGGCTAAGGAGAGTAAAGCAGCACTAAAAATGCAAGCCAAAACTGGGTGTTGCCAGAACAATGCTTTATAACTTTCAATATCTTCTGCATCATTTTCTTTATTTGATAAAATGGTTATGACGCCAAAAGCGGTTAAAGTAGTCATCAAATAGGCCATCAAATAAAAACAGAACGCTTGTATGCTCAATATACTTCCAGGGATAAAAGCCACTAATAAATAACCGAGGTGCGCAATGGAAGAATAAGCCAGGATACGTTTCACATTTTTTTGCTGTAAAGCGAGCAGATTGCCAATAACCATGGAAGCAATAGCAATACCAATTAAAATAAGCATAACCACTTTGAACCGATAACCATCAATCAGTACAAAAAAGCGAAAAAGTACAGCAAGAACCCCTCCTTTAGAAGCAGTAGCAATAAAAGCGGTAACCGGCGTAGGTGCTCCCTGGTATACATCAGCGGTCCACATATGAAAAGGCACTATGGCCAGTTTAAATCCTATCCCTACCAGCATCATTCCTAAACCGGTGAGAAATAATGGAGACAAGGATTGAATCAGGTGGAGCTTGCGTGCAATTGCTGAAAATTCCATACTTCCACTTTCCAGATAAATTAAGGCCATCCCGAAAAGAAGAAAGGCTGAAGAGAATGCCGCCAGAACAAGATATTTAATTCCCGCTTCTATATTATGATGCCTTGCCCGCAAATAGGCAATCAGAGCATATAGACCAACTGTCAGAATCTCAAGCCCCAGGAATAAAGAAATAAAATGCTTGCTAACGGCCAGTACACAAGCACCAAGGGTACACAGAAAAAGCAATACATAATATTCTTTAGGGCTCTCTTCCTTTTCTTCAAAATAGATATAAGAAAATATATTGACCACCAGGCTCGAAAAAATGATCAGGCCCATAATAAAAACCGAAAATCCATCTATAATCAATAAGGGTTCAATAGAGTAAGGAAGTAATTTTTGGATAAAAAAAAGAGCAGAAAAAGCCACAATAAATAACAGCAGACTACTTAGCTGGATCGTTCGGTGGCTTAATTTTATGGAAATCAGGAGCATAATCAGCACGGAAGAACCAGCAAGTAATAGTAAAGGCATAAGTGCTACAAAATCGTAATCTGACATATTGTTCTTTTTTTATTTTACTTTTTGCATGCTTCTATTTTCAGTTGGAAAAAATTTCTCCAGTTCGTTAATCGTTGGTTTGGCCGTACTCATAAGCGGTTGCGGATATAAACCCATCCACACGATAGAAAGTGTAAGTACAGCCATTATCGCTATTTCTCTCCAGGAAAAATCAGGAACATAGTCTGATCTTTCTGATGGCCCTAAAAATACTTTCTGTACAATCCGTAAGGCGTAAATAGCTGAAAAAATGAGTCCGATTGTCGCTATAATGCTCAGCCATACATTGGCTTTGAAAGCGCCCAATAAGATCAGGAACTCGGCAATGAAATTTCCCAATCCGGGCAAGCCTAAGGAGGCCATGGCAAGCAACATGGCTACTGCCCCCATTTGTGGCATTTGGCTCCAAAGTCCACCCATTTGATTGATGTCTCGTGTATGCAAACGTTCTTTCAGCATTCCTGCCATAATAAACAACCCTCCTGTACTGATTGCATGTGTGACTAATTGTACCACCACACCCTGCAAGGCCAGTTCATTAAAAGCAAAAATACCCAGCATAACAAAACCCATATGACTAACACTGGTATAAGCCACCAGGCGTTTAAGATCGGTTTGTGAATAAGCCAGAATAGCTCCGTAAATAATCCCGATTACACCTAAAAGCATTGCCCAGGGTGCTAATTCTCTTGCAGCCCCTGGAAATAATGGAAGAACAAACCTTAATATTCCATAGGCTCCTGTTTTCAGTAATAATCCCGCCAATATTAAACTTCCTGCAGTAGGTGCTTCGCTATGTGCATCGGGCAGCCAGGTATGGAATGGCACGATGGGCAATTTCACCACAAAAGCAATCATAAAGCCTAGCATCAACCAAAAGGCAATATCCGGCGGAATAACCGTTCCCAGTAATTCAAAATAGTTGAATGTATAAATACCTGTATTACGGCCATGAATAAAATATAAACCAAGTATGGCTAAGAGCATCAACAGACCGCTCGCCTGTGTGAAAATAAAAAATTTGTAGGCCGCATACACCCGGTTTTCGCTTCCCCATATGCCAATCAGAAAATACATGGGAATCAGCATAACTTCCCAAAAGAAGTAAAACAAAAACATATCCGCTGCCATAAATACACCTGAAATCCCGGCCAATATCCAGAGCAGGTTGAAATGATAGAAACCCACACGCTCCTTTACATCATTCCAGGAGCACAGTACAGCCAAAATTCCAAGAAAAAAAGTAAGCACCAGCAGCAACAGGCTTAATCCATCAATAGCTAAGTGAAAACTTATGCCTAAAGCTGGAATCCATTCTTGTCGGTACTCCACGATCCAGTTGTTGGAAGTTGGCAGATTAAAACCAGGGTAATGCTCAATCCAAAGAGACACCAAGGCAATAAAACCTGCAAATAAAACATACAGCGTAATCCATCTGGGCAGGGTTTTATTCCATTGCCCCAACAAGAGTACGAGCAGCCCCCCTCCCATTAATAAACCGATGATCCAAGCAAGTATCATAACATGATTTGTATACTTAATATAATTATCGCACCTACAACCAGCCCCATAATATACCACCTAAGCGATCCGGATTGAGTAAACGACAAGAATCGATAAAGACGTTCAGTGACCAACTCGATGCCTTGGTAAATTTTATCAACCACATCATTTTTATTGATACTGGCTATAAAAACTATGGGCTTTACAACCAATACCTGGTAGAATTGATCAAAACCCCAACCTGAAAACCAGAATATATAAAGATTCTTAACCAGTTTAGACTGTCTTAATTTTTCAATACGTTGTGGTTGTTTATAATAGAAAACATAAGCCAGATAAATCCCCCCAAAAGTTGCCAGAAAGGCCAGGAGTTGAAATAACAATTCCGAATTCAAAGTAGTTTTCAAAACCGTTTCGGGCAATATTTGTTGAAGAAGATTTGAAAACGGCCTGAAATGACCAAAATTATGTGGCAATTCTATAAAGCCGGCAAAAACAGAAAAGAAAGCCAGAATGATCAATGGAATAGTCATTAGCTTGCCTGGTTGATGCCCGGGCTCCGTTTTAGCTTCGCCCCAGAAAGTAAGAATCATCATCCTGGTGGTATAAGCTGCTGTAATGAGAGCACCCAGAAAAGCGATAAACCAGAACAATGGGTTCCCATCACGGCTGGCCCAGGTATACCACAAAATCTGATCTTTACTATAAAAACCGGCACTTATTAAGGGCAACGCAGCCAGCGAGGCCGAACCGATCAAAAAAGTCCAGAAAATAACCGGAAGTTTATTTTTCAAACCACCCATTTTGAACATATTGTGTTCGTGATGCAGCGCTTCGATCACCGCCCCTGCTGCGAGGAATAAAAGAGCTTTAAAAAAGGCGTGAATCATGAAATGAAAAATAGCTGCAGTCCAGGCCCCTATACCCAGTGCAAGGAACATGTACCCGATCTGGCTGATGGTAGAATAAGCCAACACTCGCTTGATATCATATTGCGTAAGCGCACTGAAGCCGGCAATGACTAAGGTTGCCGCTCCAATTGTAGCAACAATCATTTGTGCTACCGGTGAAAGTTGAAAAATAACATGCATCCTGGCGATGAGATAAACGCCAGCGGTTACCATGGTAGCGGCATGAATGAGTGCACTTACGGGCGATGGTCCAGCCATGGCATCAGGTAACCAGGTTTGCAAGGGCAATTGTGCTGATTTTCCAACACCTCCGGCCAGTAACAAAAGCGCTGTAACCGTAGCCATAGAGGCTCCTTGATGCCATAAAGCCGGGGCTTTAACCAAAACATCAGAAATAACCAAAGTGCCAAACTGATAGAAGATTACAAAAAGTCCAATGGCCATAGCCGTGTCTCCAACCCGGGTAATGATAAAGGCTTTGCGGGCGGCATATCCGTTGACCGGATTTTCGTACCAGAATCCAATAAGTAGATAACTACATAGTCCTACGCCTTCCCAACCCAGGTACAGCAATAATAAGTTATCGGCTAAAACCAGCAAGAGCATCGAAAACACAAACAAGTTCATACAGGCAAAAAAGCGCGAATAATCTTTGTCTTTGGCCATAAAAGCTACAGAATAGATATGTATCAGGGCCCCGACAAATGTGATTACAAAAACAAAAACGAGCGACAAAGCGTCCAGAAAAAGTGTAATCCTGGAGTTGAAATCTGCTACCTGTATCCAGGTCCATAGGGTTTGGGAATAATGACCACTTGCTGGTGGCAGAGCAAGAAAACTAATTCCAACAATGAATGTGATTATGGCAGACAGGCTTACGCTTCCTGCACCAATTATGGCAACCCAAAAACGGGACAAATGTTTACCTGTTAATCCCAGGATCAAAAACCCGAAAAGAGGTAAAACAGGAATGAGCCACAACAGGTTATTCATATAAACTATCCTTTCATTTCTTTCAATTTGTCAATATCCAATGATTTATGCTGATGATAAATTTGCAGAATCAAGGCGAGTCCAACCGAGACTTCTGCCGCTGCCATAGCCAGAATAAAGATGAACATCACCTGACCATCAGGCTGTGCCCAGCGTGAGCCCGCTGCCACAAAAGCCAGACCCGAAGCATTTAACATGATTTCTACAGCCAGCAGCATAAAAATGATGTTCTTTCGAATAACGACACCTACTAAGCCCAGCACGAAAAGTAAAGCGGCCAGCAGCATAATCATTTCTATAGATATAGATGATTTCATAAAGGCTCCTCCTCTTTTAAAAACCGGTGCAAAACTATTTTTTTATGTTGCCCTATATGTGCAGCTCCAACTACACCTGTCATTAATAACATGGCAGCCAGCTCTACACCAATGAGGTATGGTCCGAATAATGAAATGGCCACAACTTTGGAGTTAACAATTTGCAGGCTATATGGTACAGCATGGGCCATCATGATCAGGTAAAACAATTCAACAAAAAGAATGATAGATAATATTGCAGGGCCAATCCAAACCTTTGGTTTAAGCCATTCTTTTTCTTGCTTCGCTGTTTCTTTACCCAAGTTTAAAAGCATAATCACAAAAATGAAAAGTACCATGATTGCCCCTGCATAGATGATGATTTCCAGCAATGCGGCAAAAGGTGCCCCCAACAAAAAAAAGATCAGGGATAGGGATAACAGGGAAATGACCAGGTACAGCAAAGCATGCACCGGGTTATGCCTGGTGATGACCATGACGGTAGAAATCACAGTCACCAATGCGGTTGTATAGAAAGCTATATCCATTTTAAGGTAACAGGCTATGTATATCAATGGGTGGCTCCTCATTATCGCCCTCGCCTTTTCCCTTTACACCTGCAGCCAATCCGGCAACTTTATAATAATTATAACCGGGGTATTTCCCCTGACTATCTATCAATAAATCCTCTTTTTCATAAACCAGGTTCTGCCGATTATATTCAGCCATCTCAAAATCAGGGATGAGCTGGATGGCATAAGTCGGACAAGCTTCTTCACAATAGCCACAAAAAATGCACCTGGAAAAATTGATGCGAAAAAATTCCGGGTATCTTCTGCCGTTCTCATCTTCTGTAGCCTGTAGCGAAATGCAATCTACCGGACAAGCAGCGGCACATAAATAACAACCCACACAACGTTCGCCCATATCTGGGTCGCGGGTTAATACAATTCTACCCCGCCAGCGCGGATGCAGTAGCACCTTTTCTTCCGGGTACTGAATCGTTTCTCTTTTTCTGAACATGTGCAGAAAGGTGAGTCCCATAGTTCTTAGCAGACTGATCATCGTTTCTCTTTTTTACATTGTGATATCCTCATTTATTCATCATCAATACAATTCCCCCTGTTATTAATAAGTTTAATAAAGCCACAGGCAATAATATTTTCCAACCATATTCCATCAACTGATCATACCTCGGCCTTGGAAGTGAAGCCCTGAGTAAGATGAAAAACAGGATAAAGGCAAAAGTTTTCAATATAAACCAAACCAGGGGTGGCAGAAATGCCGGGCCTAACCATCCACCAAAAAACAGGGTAACCACCATAGCAGAGATGAGAGTGATGCCCAGATATTCACCAATGAAGAACATCCCGAATTTCATACCTGAATATTCTGAATGGAAACCTGCTACAAGTTCGCTTTCAGCTTCCGGGATATCGAAAGGCAAGCGATGCGTTTCGGCAATACCGGCAATCATAAATATCAGGAAGCCTACCGGTTGAGTAACAATAAACCAACAATCTCTTTGAGCAAGTACAATATCCGAAAGCCTGAATGATCCTGAAAGCATCACTACACCCATAAGAGATAGACCCATAAACACTTCATAACTAATCATTTGAGAGGCTCCACGTAATGCTCCAAGTAAGGAATATTTATTGTTAGATGCCCAACCACCCAATACAATACTGTAAACTCCAAGGGATGACATGGCCAGGAAGAAAAGCAGGCCGATATCCAGATCTGCAATGAGAATTCCGGGAGCATAAGGGATAACCACAAAGCTCATCAGTACTGTGGCGGCAACAATAGCCGGAGCAATCACAAAGATGGTTTTATCTGCAAATGGGGGAATCCAGTCTTCCTTAAAAAATAGTTTAATGGTATCGGCAACCACAATAAACAAACCGAAAGGACCAGCACGATTCGGACCGTACCTGTCCTGCCAGAGCGCCAGCATCCGACGTTCCAGCCAGATCAGCCATGCGGCAACCGTAGTCAGTGCAAATAGCAGAACTATGATCATCAGAATATATTTAAGTGTTTCATTCATATCACTCTTTTTTTAAAATTCCTTTTGCCGGCCAGGCAATACCACTCATTTCCTGAATGTTGAAAGGTATCCCCGCCAAACCATTAAGTAATTCTTCTTTTATTCTGACAGGTAAGCTATAATTCCGGTCTCCAATGTTCACCTGTATGATCTGATTTTCGTTGATATTTAAATCTTCTGCATCTCCCTTGCTGATGGCGATATAAGGCTGAGGTGATCGTTCCGCAACACCATGTGTATAAATACTGAGCTCTTCAGAGCCAAAAATATGTGGCAAGGGTAAAATCAACCATTCCCCAGGTGATGATTTAAAAGCTGGAGGTATGTTGTTCAGAAAAGTCTTTTCTGTTGTCGGAATTTCTGGAAACAACCTTTTTCCAGGATCCCCACCTCTCAAGGATACTCCAACTTCAGTCTGGTATTTGTTAATGGACTGTACAGAGTTCCAACCCGGTGCCCAAAAAAATGGAACTAAAGGAGCAGGAGGCATTCCTTTATAGCCCTCCATCGTAAACGACAAAGCCGAATCCAGATCTTCAGGTGGTTTGGGTTCACTTACATTAATATTGGCCAGTATGGCCGTACGACCACTGTAACGATGTGGTTGACGAGGAATTTTTTGTCCGACAATACGGAAGCCAGCCTCAGGCGCTACGGTTTCAGCGCCCTTAAACTGAGGCATAGATATAACCACCTCCGACATCAAATCACCTGGTGTTGCCAGATCTTCAGGCTTTATCCCATTTTTAAATTGCCTGAATTCATCCAACCATCTCCAGCTTTCCCTTAAATTTTCATTTTGAGGCATAAATACCTGGAAAAAACGTTGTGCTCTTCCTTCATTATTCACGATTGTGCCATCCGCCTCAGCAAATGTTCCAACTGGTATCAATACCCTTGCCCGATTGGTTGTTTCATTATGCAGGTGATCCAGCACAATAATCTCTTTACAATGACCAAAAAAATCATCCATATCTTTTTTGGCAGCCCGGCGATACAGATCATTTTCCAGAATAATCACCCTGTCTGCTTCACCTTTTTCCAAAACCTCTGTCGCTTGTTTTAGGGATGGCGCCTGCATCATAGCCAATCCCATTGAGTTACATTCTCCAACAACGAAACTTAAACTTGCTTTTTTATCTTCAGTACCCAGGGCAAAAGCAATATTGGTAGCCGCTTTAAGAATGGATTCATTATAAAGACTTATTCCGGAAATGATCAATGGTCTTTCCGCTTGTTTCAGTATGTTGGCAATGTGCTGAGCAAGTTTTAAGGTATCCTCATCCATATCTTTTGCTGAAGGGGCTGTATTGTCTAAAAAATGTGCAATGGCAAAACCCAAGCGAGCAATATCATCGGGTGGTATATACTGACTATTTGCAGCAATTTCATCCAGTTTGGTCCATGTTGGATAAGCCGTAAAAAGTGGTGTTTTTTCCTGTTGGGCAAACTCTCGTACCGCGGCATCGTGCCAGGATGGTATACTAATTTGTTGTGCATTTTCAAAAGGTTTTTTATGTATTGCCTGGCGGAGACTCAGGGCCAGTACTGGTGCAGAATTGGTCAAATCTTCTCCCAATATTAAAATGGCATCGGCATCCTCAATTTCTTTTAAAGATGGTGTATGAATATGACCCGAGTTTAAGGCATCCAGGATAATACGCATAAGGCGAGCTTCTGTTTCAGAAATCCCCTGGTAAAAATTTTCCGCTCCAACCAATTGCCTCAACGCAAAATTCGCCTCCAGTGATGCTCTTGGAGAACCAACACCTATTATTTTTTGGTTAGATAAAATATCAGCGAGATGACTATATAGACTCTGTTTGTCTACTGAATCCGGAATCTTAGAACGTATTAAAGGCTGCTGAATCCGGTTGATGCTGTTTACAAATTCGTACCCAAACCGTCCCCGATCACAAATGAAATAACCGTTTACCTCCCCATTAAAACGATTGGTGATTTGCCGAAGATCCCCATATCGCTCCCCTGCAATAATATTACAGCCCAGGCTGCAATGCTGACAAATCGAGGGTGCCATCGTCATATCCCATTTCCGGGTATAATGTTCCTTGAGACTTTTATCGGTAAAAACACCGGTTGGACAAACCTCTACCAGGTTTCCGCTAAATTCATTTTCCAGTACGCCATCCTTTGCCCTTCCAAAATAAACATGGTCATGAGCGGCAAATACATCCAGATCTTTTCCGCCTGCATAATCTTTATAAAACCGTACACAACGGTAACATTGTATACAGCGGTTCATTTCATGGTTGATGAAGGGTCCGAGGTATTGATTTTTATAAGTGCGTTTTGGGTATTGGAAACGGCGGTAAGTATGACCTGTCATTACGGTCATATCCTGTAAATGACAGGATCCTCCTTCATCACAAACTGCACAATCATGTGGATGGTTGGTCATAAGCCATTCTATAACCTGCGAACGAAAAGCTTTAGCTGCAGGATCCTCAATGGATAAATACATATTATCTTTCACCACTTCCATGCATGACATCACTAAGCGCCCCCTGGCATCTTCTTCATCCTTAAAAAGTTTAACAGCACATTGACGACAAGCGCCTACAGAGCCCATGGCGGGATGCCAGCAAAAATAAGGCAGATTAAAACCCAGCGTAAGACAGGTTTCAAGCAAATTTTTGCCTGGTTTTGCTTCATAAGCTTTATGATCAATGTAAATGACTGCCATTTTCTTTCACCTCCAGGGACATTTTTTTTCGTTTATATGTTTTTCAAAATCTGCTCTGAAATATTTTAGTCCACTTTGCAGAGGCTCCATTGCTCCGGGTGCCAGGGCACAAAATGTATTACCCGGCCCCAGGTATTTCGTATGCATTTCCAGCAATTCCAGATCTTCAGTCCGTCCTTTTCCATTTTCAATAGAAAGCAAAATCTTTTCTGTCCAGGGCAGACCTTCCCTACAAGGTGTACACCAGCCGCAAGATTCCTGTGCAAAAAAATGTTCCAGATTATGCACAAAACCAACCGGACAGGTATGATCATCGAGGATAATCATGGTGCCGGTACCCAGGCGGCTGCCAGCTGCAGCTACAGATTGATAATCCATTTTAACATCCAAATGTTCTTCAACCAGGAAATCTGTAGAAGCGCCTCCGGGAAGAGCACCTCTGAATTTGAAGCCCTTTTTCATTCCGCCAGCATGTTCTTCAATGAGTTCTCGCATAGAGATACCCATAGGTAATTCCCATAAGCCGGGTTTATTGACCTGGCCACTAACACCATATAATTTGGTGCCGGCATCGGCTCCCACACTTAAATTTTTAAACCAATCTGCACCCTTATTCACGATGTGTGGGATATTACAAAGTGTTTCTACATTATTTACAATTGTGGGCTTGCCAAATAAACCACTGATTTGCGGGAATGGTGGCTTGGTACGCGGAGTAGCCCGCTTTCCCTCCAGAGCATTCAGCAAAGCGGTTTCTTCCCCGCACATGTATCGGCCAATGCCGGTATGCAAGTGCATTTCGAGATGAAAACCGGAGCCCAAAATATTTTTCCCAAGGTAGCCTGCCGCATAAGCCTCATCAATAGCATGCCTGATAAGCCTTGCCGCTTTTTTATAGGCCCAACGTAAGAAAATGTAAGATATGTTGGCTTGTATAGCATAAGCTGACACAATCATACCCTCAATTAATTGATGAGGATTGCCTTCCAGCAACAAACGATCTTTAAAAGTTCCTGGTTCCATCTCATCGGCATTGGCAACCAGGTATTTGGTTTGTGCAGCGCCATTCATCGGAACAAAGCTCCATTTCATTCCAGTACTGAAACCTGCACCACCACGCCCTTTAAGTTCCGATTTCTGCACCAGGCTTGTAATTTCCTCAGGGCTCATGGATTGAATTGCCTTATGCACTGCTTGATAACCACCCACACGCTCGTAATCTTTAAGATTAAGCGAAGGGCGATTGGGATTAATGTGCTGTGTCAAGGGCATTTCCATTTGATTACTTATTTATAATCCTTTAATATTTCGTCCAGTTTATCCTGGGTTAAATCCTTATACAGATCGTGATTAACCATTAATGCCGGAGCATGATCACAAATGCCCAGGCAAGGATTGGGTAAAAGAGTAAACCGGGCATCAGGTGTGGTTTCTCCAAATTTGATGTTCAGTCGTGCTTTCAGGTGCTCATAAATCTTTTCATAGCCCATTACATAACAACTGATGCTGTCGCACAGTAAAATAATATTCCGGCCCACTGGTTTACGAAAAATGAGGTTGTAAAATGTAGCCACACTATCCAGCTCCTCAACAGACATCTCCATGTGCTTCGCAATTGCCTGAAGACTTTCATCCGAAATCCATCCACGATGGTCCTGTACGATTTTCAGGGCCTCTATACAGGCAGCTTTCCGCACCGGAACAAGTGCAATTTCCTGATCTATCTTACTTATTTCCTCTGCTGACAACATCTCTTTTTAGTTTGTTTGAGTAGCTTGCGTCAATTTTATCGGTCAATATCTGCCAGTACATAATCCATACTTCCTAAAATGGATAGCAGGTCGGCAATGGTATAGCCCTTACTGATATAGGGCAGCATTTGCATGTGCGGGAATGAGGGCGTTCGTATCCTGACCCTGTATGGCGAAGTATTGCCATCACTGATAAGATAATAACTGTTAGCACCTTTGGTGGCTTCAATACAGCTCATTGCTTCGCCCGCCGGAATTACAGGGCCCCAGCTTACATTTAAAAAATGAGTGATCAGGGTTTCGATATCCTGCATGGTGTATTTTTTAAGGGGCGGTGTAGTTAAAGGATGATTGGCTTTATAATCTCCTTCGGGCATATTTTTCAGGCATTGATCAATAATGCGCAAGCTTTGCCACATCTCTTCCACGCGGACCACTGCCCGATCGTAACAATCACCATTTTGTGCTGTTGGAATATCAAATTCAAAGTTTTCATAGCCAGAATACGGTTGTTTTTTCCGGAAATCCCATTCCAACCCACAGGCTCGCAAACCTGGACCGGTTACCCCCCATTCGATGGCTTCTTCTAAAGTATAAATCCCAATACCGACTGTTCGGGCTTTGAAAATGCTGTTACGCATAACCATCTGGTGGTATTCTTTTAGTCTTTTTGGAAAGTAAGCAACAAAATCAGCCACCAGTTTATCCCAGCCTTTCGGCAAATCCTGAGCAACTCCCCCAATTCTAAACCAATTGGGATGCATTCTGGCGCCACATATCGCTTCAACAATATCGAAGATCTTTTCTCTATCGGTAAACATGTAAAATACAGGTGAAAGCTGCCCTAAATCCTGTGCAAATGTCCCATACCATACCAAATGACTGGCAATGCGGAAAAACTCACATAACATGATGCGCATAACCTTTACCTTTTCAGGGACATTAATGCCGGCCAGTTTTTCAACAGCGAGCAGATAAGCGAGGTTATTCATAACGCCACCCAGGTAGTCTACCCGATCCGTGTAAGGTATATAGGTATGCCAGGACTGGCGTTCCCCCATTTTTTCCGCTCCACGATGATGAAAGCCAATATCGGGAACGGCATCAACAATATCCTCTCCATCTAACTGAAGAATGATGCGTAAAACACCATGCGTGCCTGGGTGCTGTGGTCCGAGATTGAGGAACATAAAATCAGCATCTTCACTATGTCTTTTTAAGCCCCAGTCTTCCGGTCGGAATTGTAAGGCCTCCTGTTCGCGGTCTTGCTTTTCATCCCAAAGTTTAAAAGGCCCCATTTCAGTTGCCCTTGCAGGATGTTCTTTCCTCAATGGATGCCCCTCCCAGGTTAAAGGCATCAGGATACGACGTAAATGAGGATGGCCTTCGAAATTTATCCCGAACATGTCGTAAATTTCACGTTCATACCAGTTGGCATTCTTCCATAAAGAACTGATGGATGGCATAGTAGGATAATTGCCCTGTAAGGCTACTTTGAGACGAACAAAACAATTTCGTTTAAAGGACAACAGATGATAGACCAGGGTAAAATCAGAGGATGGAGACCCATTTTTTCCGGTCCTGTTCCGTTCATCAATTGCGCAGAGATCATATAGTAATTCAAAAGGATGATGAATGGTATGTTTGAGATCATTCAGTACTTCCGCAATATTTTCTTTTGCAACCCATAAAGTTGTCACCTGATCAACCGCATGTTGCCGGGTTAAAACGGAGGATCCAAATCTGGAGACCAATTCTTCTGTCAAGCCTGAATCGTTATCCATATTTTAATTTTTAGGGATGATACTAAATATTAATACATTGTTTCAAATCTTATTAAATCTCATCAGGGCTACGAAAACTGGTCATCTTTTTCCGCTCTTCCCTTTTTTCTTCTTTCATGGATATTTGTTCGGGCTTTATTACACCCTGCGGGCCAATAGCCCAGCTTAAAGGTCTTTGTTCTTTTCCTACAGATGCAGCCAGCAACATTAATCCTTGCATAAAAGCATCCGGCCGTGGTGGACATCCAGGTACGTATACATCTACCGGCAAAAATTTATCTACACCTTGTACCACACTATAAATATCATACATGCCTCCCGAATTGGCGCAAGAACCCATAGAGATGACCCATTTAGGCTCCATCATTTGTTCGTGGAGCCGTTTGATAATCGGTGCCATTTTTACAAAAACAGTCCCGGCAATAACCATTACATCGGCTTCCCGGGGAGTTCCACGAATTACTTCTGCTCCAAAACGGGCTACATCATATTTACTGGTCAGGCTGGTAGCCATTTCTACAAAACAACAGGAAAGACCAAAATGAAAAGGCCATATAGAATTTTTTCGACCCCATGCCAATAGACCTTGAACAGTGGTCAACATCACACTTTGACCTACTGATTCTTCAAAAGAACCGGTACCTTTGAGGGCATTTGCCGGGTTACCGGGATTACTGAGCCACCATTTCATATTACAGGCTTCTTTAGCATTCGTTTTTTATAGGCTCTTAAAATTTTCCTCCCATCAGGACCAAAATTTAAAGCCCCAAGGCTCCATTCATATATCAATACAGCAATTAACAGCCCAATAAAAACACAAATACTAAGGTAACCCGGCCATCCTAATTCTTTAAACGCCAGGGCCCATAGAACAATAAATACGACTTCGATGTCGAAAATAACAAACATCATGGCAACCAGGTAAAATTGTGCTGAAAAGCGTAGTCTTGCCGATCCGGTTTCTAATATACCCGATTCGTAAGGCTGCCCTGTGGCCTTATCTTTATGACGCTGGCCTAAAAAATATGAAAGTGAAAGAATGAGGGTCAATAAAGCCAAAACAAAAATGCCGTAGACAAAAAATAGCCAGGAAGGTACATCGGATGCGTTTGAACTATTCATGATTACTTTATTATAAACTATAAAACAACCTCAAACTCTTTTTGTTCTTGAACTGGCATTTTCCTGGATATGAGTACAGGAATATAATAATTATACGCTACCTGTTATATAATGTTCCAGGTTTCCGATAATGAATTTTTGCTCTTCGATAATGTATTTTACCACATCACCAATGGAAATAATACCCGTTAATTTACCCTCATCTATTACAGGTAAATGCCTGATAAATTTATTGGTCATTAGCCACATGCACTCTTCTATGGTGGCATCAGAAGATACGATAAGCGGATTTTCTGTCATAATTTCCCGGACAGGGATTTCTCTGGAAGATTTACCTTTTAAGATAACCTTGCGGGCATAATCTCTTTCTGTAAAGATACCGATGAATTTTTCCTCCTCCATCACCAGAAGGGCCCCAATGTTTTTTTCAAACATCAGCTCCAGGGCTTCAAAAACAGTAGTATCCGGGCTTACAAAGATTGTGGGATGACTTTTTCCTTGTAAGATATTTCTAACTTTCCCCATAACTGAACTCCTTTCTGTTTATAGATATAGTCTGAAATCCGTCAAATTCCTAATAAAGTTAGCTTTTATTTTTGTAAAAAGAAAGTACAATAACTCGTTAAACTTTACATAATTTAAATGGTTTTTCGCAAAACACAACTCAACCACTAACCACTGAATATCAATTGATTAAAATAGAATTTCTTTCTGTTTTTTAGGCCAAATTTAATTTAGATCTCTTCATATATGTGAAATAAAACAAATGGCAATCAAATTGGTTTCAGAAGATCACTCAACACCTTGAACATTCATTGGTAAAATATAAACTGATTTTGATGCGGTAATGAATAGCATATTTCGATTTTTGCCACCAAAACAAATGTTGCCCGTCCAGTTTTCCGGTACATCAATATGGCCAATTTTCTCCCCTGTTGGCTTATAAATGTTTACACCCTTTCCCGTTACATAAATATTGCCTTGATTATCCAGGGTCATTCCATCAGAGCCTTGATCCAGAACCAATTGCCTATCCGTTAATGAAGCATCTGCCTGAATTTTATATTTGTAGGTTTTAGCTGCTTTGGCATCAGCAACATATAGAAATTTTCCATCGGGCGTTCCTACAATTCCATTAGGTTTTACAACATCATCTGCAACCATTATGGCTGTTTTTTGTCCTTTGGGAAGATAATAAACCCGCTCTCCCGTTATTTCCGGCGATGTACGTGTCCAATAATTACGTTGATAATATGGATCCGTAAAATAAATTCCTCCTTTGGCATCCAGCCAGATATCATTGGGACCATTTACCTTTTTGCCTTCAAAATCAGTAAATAAAACCTTTATATTTTTGTTCTTTCTTATAGACCAGATTTGATTGTTTTCGTCAGCACAAACAATTAAATTGCCTTTTTTATCAAAATAAGTTCCATTAGCCCTACCCGACTTATCCATATATAAACTTAGTTTTCCATGGATGTCGTACTTCCATATTTTATTGTTTGGCTGGTCGGTAAAGAAAATATTTCCTTGTTTATCAACCGATGCACCTTCTGCAAATTTAAATTCAGACGAAATCAATTTTAAACTGTCCTGAACAAAAAACGGAGCATTTACAGATTGGGCAAATGAAGAAATTGATACGGAGATCAGAACAAAAAAGCTAAAATATTTTTTCATAGGTAAAATTTTGTCAACCGTGTAAAATGATGATTAATTAAGTGGTATACAAGTAAAAATTTTGTTTGAATTTGGTTCAGCTTCATTTTTACAATGACGATTAAGGAATGCGTTCTCAGTGGTTTTTACTTTTTAACTGCGAAAATGAAAGAGATTGTCCCAAAGGGATTCCTGTGGAACTTCGTGCCTCGCAAGGACGATTAAGAACTGTGTTCTCTGCGTTTCTTTCTCTGTGGTTTTATTTTTTTAAACGCCAAACGAGGGAGATTGTCCCAAAGGGATTCCTTTGGAACTTTGTGCCTCGCAATGACGAGAGAGCTAAATCAACTCACCCTTTTTCCTTTAAGCAACATTTCCAAGGCATCATTCAAAGTTCCTGCTCTCTGTACTTCCCCTTCATTAACAAAATAAATTTCATCAGCATTTTCGATGGTATTCAGCCTATGGGCAATAATAACCAGGGTAGTTTCTTTTGATAATTTATTAAGGATACTGCCTAATAATTGTTCGGTAATGGTATCGATATTTGCCGTGGCCTCATCTAAAATCAGCAGTTCAGGATTACGCAAAACGGCTCTCATAAAAGCAATAAGTTGTTTCTGACCTAAACTTATGCTATCAGAACCTGATGTTACCTCCGTATTCAAACCCTCATCAAAAATGGCTAAAAGTGCATTTAAATTGGCTTCTTCAATTATTTTCTCCAGTTCTTCATCGCTAACATTTTTATACTGACTATTTCCATACAGAATGTTGTCTTTTACTGTGCCCGTAAACAAAAATGGTTCTTGCAAAATGAAACCGATTTTTTGGGTGCGTTCTTCGGCGCTGAACGAACGAATATCTTTCCCATTTAACAAAACTGTTCCTTTTGTTGCATCATACAAGCGGGAAATCAATGAGGCAGTTGTGGTTTTTCCCCCTCCAGTTGGACCAATCAGTGCGTAAGTTTTACCCTTTTCAAATCTTAAATTGATGTTGTGCAGAATTTCCTTTGAATCATCGTAAGAGAAATGTACATTTTTAAATTCGAGCAGGGCATTCGATGTTTCAATTTTATTCGAATTCATTTGTTTTAAATTGCTTTCCAGTAATAAAATTTGAGAAATCCTGTCCCAACCTGCCATCGCTACTTGAAAACTTGTCCACAATGCAGCCAGTTGTCTTAAGGGGTTATAAAAATTTGTGGTGTACGAAATATAACTGACCAACAAACCTAAGGAGAAATCGCCGATAGAAATTAAATGAATACCATAAAGCAACACGATAAGTTGGGCAATGCTAGATAATAGACCATAAACCGGAACAAAAACATTATTGGCCAAACCGGCACCAATTGCAGTTCTATAATTTTCTTTGTTCGCCTCATCAAATCGTTTTCTAAAATAATCGCGACGATTAAAGGCAATAATTACCTTAAAATTATTGAGACTTTCCTGTATCTCGGCACTCATTCCGCCGACACTTTTTAGATTGCTTGCATTTTTCCTTTTTACCCAAGGCGATAAAACCATGGTAAACAATACAATAAAAACAGCTGGCGTTAATGCTGCAGCACCTAGGTTAATGTTAATAGATAAAAGAAAAATCCCTGCCCCTATCATCGTAACAATACTTCCAATAAATTGCATCAGGGATTGCGAGAAAAATTGGTTCAGTTTATCGGTATCGTTATTAACTCTTGATATTAAATCGCCTGTTTTGTTTTGATTGAAAAATGAAACAGGTAATTCTTGCAGTTTATTAAAAACCGCATTGCGCAAAGTGTACAACATCCGCTGGCCAATGCCCCCCATAAGCCTGGTTTGTGTATAACCTGTAACCATGGCCATTAAATACATCAGCAATAAAATGCCTCCAAAAACCAGTACACCATGGAATTGTTTGGTGCGGATGTAGGTATCAATGGTATGTCCGATTAACAAAGGCCCAAGCAATAACAAACCGGAATTGACCAAAATTGCAATAAGCGCCATCCAAAGATTTTTTCGTTCTGCGGATATGAGCTTCAGCAATCTTTTAAGTGCCTTATACGTGGATTGCTTTTCCTGCTGAGCAGTGAGCTGGTTAAGATTGTAATTCATAATGGCTGGTGCTCTGTTGTGAAGTATAAATCTGAACATATTCAGGACTGCTTTTTAACAGCTCCTGATGCGTTCCCTCTGCAATAATTTCGCCTTGCATGAGCAAAACAACCTTATCGTAATGCTCAACAGACACTATTTTTTGAGTTACGGAAAGTAAAGTTAAACCCGGATAATTTTTCTGGATATTTTCCAGAATCCTGCTCTCTGTATTGGTATCCACACGTGCTGTAAAGTCATCCAACAATAAGATTTTCGGATTCACAGCCAATGCTCTGGCCAACATAATTCGTTGTTTTTGTCCACCGGAAAGGCTACTGCCCCGTTCTGAAACAATGGTATTCAATCCCTCTGGCAAGGCATCAATAAAATCTTTTAATTCTGCCGTTTCAATTGCTTTTTCCAGGGATTCATCTGTTACAATATCGCTAAAAGCTATGTTTTCGCGGATACTCATGTTAAAGATAATGCTATCCTGGAATACAAAGCCAATCTGTTTATGGAAATGCTCTTGATCGTATTTTTTTATCTCTTGTCCATCGAATAATATTTCGCCGGAATTGGGCTCAATTAATCCGGTCAAGAGCTGAAGCAATTGTGTTTTACCAGCAGCAGTTGGCCCGATAACGGCCATTTTAGAACCTGCTTTAATAGAAAATGATACATCTTTTAAAATCGGTTTCTGACCAAACATCAATGAAATGTCTTTGACCTCAATATCACCATTTAATGTTTTGGTAATCGTTCCCGGGTGTTTAATTTCAGGTGCATGGAGTACACTTTCAATCCTTTGATAAGATGCGGTAGCCTGCGCAATAACATTACTCATAAAACCAATAACCAAAATCGGGAAAATGATTAGCGACAGATAACTACTAAATGCTGTAAATTCGCCTAAAGTCATGGTATTATTGATGACGAAATGCCCACCTAAAACCAAAATCGTTAACCCCGAAAGGTTGGCTACAAAAACGATAATTGGAATTAAACCTGCAAAAAGACGAAGGATGGATAAGCCTAAATCTCTGGCTTTTGCATTGGTATCCATAAACTTATTGTATTCCAGCTGTTGCGAGTTAATTACCCGAATTAAAGCCGAACCTAAAATACTTTCACTAATTACTTTATTTAACCAATCGATAACTTCTCTGCTTTTCTTAAAAAGAACCCTCACCTTACTCAAAACGAGGAAAAAGGCACCACCAATAATCGGAACAATAGCAATTACACAAAGTGCCAATTTCCAATTAATCATTAAAAGTAAAATGCTTGCACCAACAATTAAAAAGATGGATGAAGCAATAGAAACAATAGCCTGTGATACAAACATCTTTATCGAATCTGCATCTGAGGTTAAGTTTGTTAGCAATTTTGATGGATTTGCCTGGATTACATAAGCATGATTCTGACGGGAAATCTGGTCAGATAGTTTCGTTCTTAAATCTTTAGCAACTCTTTCAGATGCATAGGTTTGAACAATACTTTGCAAATAGGTAAAAATGAAAACCAGCACTATGGCTAAAGAAAATTGAATCAGAATGGGTTCAATTTTAAAAGTTTTATTGGTATAAGCATCAATTCCTCCAGCGATAATTTTTGGTAATAATAAATTGATACCGTTGCTTAAAAGCGCAAATAGAATCAGTAAAAAAATTAATCCTTTGTAAGATGCCAGTAAACTGAAGATGCCGGTTTTTTTGGCAGCTGTGGGGTTTTCCATACGGATGAAGATACCTTAAATTATTAGCTTCAAATTTAGCCGATTTATTTGAAAACTTTGAACAGCAACTTATTTAAGTTATTAAACATTTTATCTCTCATAATTTAGGTGTCGGCTAATAAGCCAGAACATTGTTACCTTTGCAATATAAAAGCCATTGAAGAAAATGGTTAACTAAAATAAAATGATTGAGATAGGAAAATACAACGAATTAAGAATTTTAAGTAAAACTGAGGCCGGATTAAATTTAACCGATGGTGATAAACAGGTGCTTTTACCTTATGTTCATGTACCTGTAGGTGTAGAAATTGGTGATAATTTAAACGTTTTTGTATTTGTACAGAAAGATGGCAGATTAACGGCCACCACCCAAAAGGCTTATGCTTGCGTTGGTGATTTTGCTTTCTTAAAAGTTGTTTCAGATGGAGAAGATGGTACTTTTATGGATTTGGGTATTGATAAAGATATCTATGTTCCTGTTCGTGAGCAGAAAAGGCCCATGCAAAAAGGTTATAAATATGTTGTTTACATCTATCTTGATGAACAGAACGATCGTTTATGTGCATCATCCAAACTTTATGATTTTGTTGAGGAAGAGGGTTTTGATTTTGAAGAGGGCGACGAGGTCAGTTTATTGATTACTGAAGAAACGGATTTGGGTTTCAATGCCATTATAAACAATAAATATATTGGTCTACTCTATTTCAATGAAGTTTTTGTTGATGTTAAACCCGGGGATAAACGTAAAGGATGGATTAAAAAAATCAGGGTTGAGGGTAAAATAGATTTGACTTTACAGCCAAGTGGTTATGGTCACATTTTGGATTCGAAAGTGATGGTTATGAAAGAGCTCAAAAAGAGTGGTGGTATAATTGAACTGGGCGATAAAAGTAGCCCTGAAGATATTTACCATCGTTTCCAGATCAGCAAAAGTGCTTTCAAAAAAACCATCGGCTCGCTTTACAAAGAGCGTTTAATTTCAATTTCTGATGATGAGATTAAACTTCTGGTTGATGATGAAGGGGAATAAATAAGGTTATCGTCATTCTGAACTTGTTGCAGAATCTAACTTGTTACATTAAGATCCTAAAATAAATTCAGGAAGACGACTTACATTTTTTACCACGGAAAGGCAGGATTTTAACCACAGGTAAAAAAGGACAAACACACATTAAACTTTCAAAACAAATCTGTGTTTATCTGTGGTGATAATAATTAAATCATTCTCTGTGATTTCAGTGTTTCCTTGGCAAAAAAAATTCGCTAATTCAGATTAATTTTATCATTCTGAACTTTAATCACATTTGAGGCAGAAACTATGGCTACAATCAAAATCCCAATTGCGATGGCTAATATAACCTGTAAAGTAGAATAAATTTTAGTCCCGGAAACAAAAACCCTTGAATCCTTAATCAACTCATCTCCTACTTTAGATTGGATTTTTATCAATGCCGACAACTTATTTAAAGTTTGATCAGATGCATCTCGTCCAATAGATTCGTAAATTTTTCTTCCATTAGCTCTCGTTAGAGCCAGTATTTTATTTTCCAATTCCTGCTGAATAAATAATGCATTTTTGAGATCATTCAAAAAGGTTCTCTCCTGTTTAACCAACAATGTCAATTCATATTTATGAATTACAGAATCTATTTTGCTATTGTATTTTGCCAATTGCTTAAGCTCGGTTCCAGGCTGAAAAGCACCATCAGAAATCAATGCATTTTGAAGAACCGTATTTTTATGATAAAGATTTTCAGCGATGAAATACAAATCAGTTGCGGGAACAAGTCTATCATTATACATGGAAATGAACGACTCATTGATTTTTTTAACGCTTTTATCTTCTAAAAAACGAATCAGCAATGTGCAGCACATAATGCAAAAGAGCAGGATAGCTATCTTTAGCTTGTTTTTAAGACTAAAAGCAAATTTCATGTTTTATTAGTTGGAGAGATTAAGGTAAGCATAAATGCTTGTGATTTAAAATCAGCTGCAGATTTCATAGATTTCTTTTTAAAAATCAACCGCTGAATACAGATTTACATGGAATTGAATTCAAAATATATTTTCTCTGTGACCTCAGTGTTTCCTTTGTAAAAACAGCGAAGTACATCAGTGTAATCTTTTAAACCTGTGCAATCATATTAAATTAAAAATAATCTTCCTGTATAACTTTAGCAAAAAGCTGTGGTGCAAAATTAACTAAATATAGCTCTTTTTTTGCCCGGGTAACAGCAGTATACAACCAGCGAAGAAAATCTAAATCTATCATTTCTTCAGTCAGATAACCTTGATCGGCAAAAACAGCATCCCATTGTCCGCCTTGTGCTTTATGGCAGGTTACGGCGTAAGCAAACTTAATTTGTAATGCATTATAAAATGGGTCTTGTTTGATGGCAAGCATTCTTTGTCTTTTATTTTCAATGTGTGCATAATCTTCATTCAAACCATCGAAAAGTTTTTTGTTTTGTTCATAAGGCAAATTTGCTGTTTCAATGTTTAAGGTGTCCAATAAGACTTTACAGCTTATCTGACCTGCCGAAGGAAAATCTAAAAACTCTAAGGTGGCATCTGCAAAACGGAAACCATAACGTTCTTCTTCCCCTCGAACGCGGATTACTTTTGCCATATCACCATTGGCAATAAAAGCGGTTTCCTCATTTTCCGGTAGCCAAAAATAATTATTACGAACCACCATAATCTGGTCACCACCTGTTAGTTCTTCCTCACGATAAAGCAATCTTGCCCGAATTTGTTGATTGTAAATATTCGCTGATTTATTGGAACGGCAAACTACAAGCGTATTTTCAATTCCGAATTTGCGATAAGCATATTCCAAACCTTCAACCAAACGTGCCCCAGCCATATTGAAAATATCTTTGTAAGATTTGGTTAGAAATTTTGGCGATGGATGCTCTGGATTTTGGGCAATTTGTTTCCGTAGCATGGTCGCATTAGCCAAAATACCCGATTTCTTTTCCTGCCGAACAACTTCTTTCAATTCGACTGAGGTAATTGCCAAATCGAATTTATCCTTTAAATATTGTTCGTTTAAAGCTGGGCTATCCAAACTTCCTACAGGGGGCAATTGTGCCGTATCACCCACGAAAAGCAGGAAACAGTTTTTATTATTGTAAACGAATTCGAGTAAGTCTTTTAATATGGATGAACCCATTTCGTTGTATTCATCAGCAATCATGGAGGCTTCATCTACAATAAAAAGCGTATTTTCAGATAAGTTTGGAGCAATCTGAAATTGCATTTCCGGCGATGCTGCCGAACGTTTTCTATATATCCTTTTGTGTATGGTTAAGGCTTTTCGATGTGAATATTGGCTCATCACTTTAGCTGCACGACCAGTTGGCGCCAATAATTCACTTCGTAAATTAAATTTCGCCAATACTTTCACCAGTGCAGCAACCGAAGTCGTTTTACCTGTACCCGCATATCCTTTTAAAACGAAACAACGATATTCATCCTCTTGCTGTAAAAATGCAGACATACGTTCACAAAAAAGCAATTGCTCCTGGGTTGGTGTATGTTGATAGGCCTCAGCAATGATGCTGCTTTTATCGATAATCATTTATATTGTTAAATTGATTTATTGTTAAATTGTTTTGAAAAGCAAAGACAATGTGAATAGGCCTCATCAATCCATCTTTCCGCTAATATAGTTTAGCTTGCAATGATAAACGCCCATTTAGCATTTCTTCCCGCCTAAACAATATAGCAATGTAATAATCAAACAATTTTCCCTACAAAAGTAACGTTTCAATACGATGTGCCATAACCATATTTTGTTGTTTGCTCCAACTGAAGATGGTAAAATGACCATCCTGAGAGGCCACCAAACCAATAGCCTGAGGTTGGTCGTTAACAAACTGCGCTACTGAAAAATGCCTTGTTCCACCCAACTGACCTGGATATAAAATTTTATCTTCGCCTCCCACGATCGGTTCTGAAAATGCAATCTGTTCTACCGTTGGCTTGCCTTTTGCCCTTCCGATTTTAGCACCGAAAGCAATTAATTCGAATTGATCGTTAATAATGGTTGCCCCATCAACCGCCGTTAAACCAGCAAGATGCTCTACTTCACGACGTAATGCCCCCTGGGAGAAAATTTCACTTTGATTACCACCCTGTTTCGCAAGATTAGATAATCCACAGAAAAGTGGATCTGCTAAATATTGTATCGGACGAATGATAGATTCAGTCCATTTTTGATCGTCTTTCGGAACGATGAGCAGTGCTCCACCTCGTCCATGGCCACGCATGGAAACTGAAAATTGAATTAAAATATTGATTGGATCGTTCCAACTGGCAAGAACCGTTAAATCGAGCAAAGCTTTCAAAATTGGTGGACAATCGCGGTTTATACAGCTTGTGTCATCAACTACCCTGATTTGTTCCCCTTTTAAAACGGCCACATTGGTATATTTCCCTATACCATAAATCCGGCGATGCTTGATCACAATAAGACCTGGTTCTGAAACATCGACCACGAAACAGAAATTCGGAATATTTAATGTTGTTCCCCAGATATATAGCTCTCCATCCTCTTCCCATACACCCAAATGAATACCAGAACGCTCAACCCCTGGTGCAACTTTAGTTAAAGTATTTGCATTTAAGGCCAGTTTTTTAGCAAATCTTAAGGGTTTTGAAGTTTGTGATGGCGGTAAAAAAGCAATGGAAATTCTGGGTGAATGTCCCTCCTCTTTACGTAAACTACTCCAAAAAGCAACATCAATTAAAGCCTCAATTGTTTTTTTGTCAGGTTGCGTAGCTAAATCTACTTCGCCTTGCGCCACTGCATTTGCATGTAGCTTTACAAAATGTTGCTCAATGGTTGCTGCAATGGTGTTTGCCGCTTTATAGGTAGGCTTATAACTCATGTTTCGAATTTAAGCTGAATATTTCGGATTTCTAATAGGAGAAAGGTTTGATTTTGGTAAAATAATTTGATAGATTTTACCGCAAAGAATGCTGAGATTTTTAACCGCAAAGAACACAAAAATTAGGTGTATACTTAATGAAATTATCTACCACCTAAGTTATTTAAGAAAAACCTTAGCTGAACTCAGGTTGCCAAGGTGCTTAATTCATAATACAAAAGAAGTATTTGAAACGAAAGCACAGAATATCACTGAAAATTATTGAAACCGCCTACTACTTTCTTGGAGTTTTTGCGTCTAAAATCTCCTAGCCTAACTAAAAACTTAATTTCCGTTGCGGTTAATACTTAAAAAACTCTATTTTTGTTTGCAATGAGTAATAACAGCCTTTTATTAGTCGATCCGAATTTTAAAGCTGATGCATCAGTTAACTGCCATTTATTGTTGAAAATAACCAATGATAGTTTTTCTTATGCCATAATAGATAAAGGTTCTGAGCAGGTTAATGTGATATTCGATAAGCAGGGCTGTGAAGATGTTGAACAGGATTTGCAATCTGCTTTTGAAACGGATAATTATCTATCTCTTAAATATGAGGCTGTAAAAGCTGCTGTTCATACTTCGAATTTTATTTTCATTCCCGATGAATGGTTTGCCGCTGATGATCTGAATGTTTATTCTAAATATTTAGGTTCAGAAGGGAAAATTCATGTTAAATCTAATGAAGAATTAGGTTTCAACACACTTTTCTCATTAGATGAAAAAGTAGAGAAACTTCCCGAAGAAACTGTGATTTACCCACAATCTGCACCATTACTGGCTTTATTCAATCATTTAACTGATGATGCTTTGCTGATTGATTTTACCTCTGCATCTTTTAATGCATTGTATATAAAAGATAAAACAATCTATTTTCAAAATCATTATCAATCCGAAACAGCTGAAGAATTTAATTACTTTTTATTGCTGATTATTGAACAGTTAGAATTGAACAATTCCATCCCTGTCTATCTTCAAGGCATTATAAATGAAGATGATGAATATTACAATTGTTTGTTAAAATATTTCAATAAGCTTTACTTCTTTTCTCCTACCGGAAAGCAAGACAGCGAGTTATTAACAGATATGCCTAAACATTATTTCAGTGCTCTGCTCGCTTTAGATTTATGCGAATAATTGGAGGCCGTTTAAAGGGAATACGCTTGCAACCGCCAGCAAATTTACCTGTCAGACCAACAACTGATATGGCTAAAGAGGCTTTATTCAACATTTTAAATCATAAATTTGATATCGAAAATTGTACTGTTCTTGATTTATTCTGTGGAACAGGCAGTTTAACTTTCGAATTTGCATCTCGGGATGCGGAAAGTATTTTAGCCATCGACCAAAATTTTGGCTGCGTAAACTGGGTTAAAAACACCGCTAAACTACATCAGTTTAACCAGGTTGAAGTTCGCAAGGCTGATGTTTTTAAATTGCTGAAACAGCTGAACGGTTCTTATGATCTAATCTTCGCTGACCCTCCCTATAATTTACCGAACATTCCTCAAATACCTGTTTTAGTTGTGGAGCAACAACTTTTAAAACCTGATGGTTTATTAATTGTGGAGCACCAAAGCAATATGAAACTGGATAATCAACCAGGATACACCGAAACCCGTAAATACGGTAATTCTTCTTTTAGTTTTTTCGAGGTTGTTTAACCACAGGACACAAAGTTTTTCGCATAGAATCACAGAGTTTTTGCCACGGAAACATTGAAATCACGGAGAGAAAAAAATTCAGTGTTAATCTGTGTTTCTGTGGCTAAATTTTTAGATAACTTTTAAACCACAGAGGACGCTAAGTTTTTCACAGAGAAACGCAGAGTCTTTTTTGCCACGGAAACACTGAAATCATGGAAAAGAATTAGAATAGAAAAAAATTCGATGTTAATCTGTATTTCTGTGGCTGAATTTTCAGATAACTTTTAAACCGCAGAGGACACAAAGTTTTTCACAGAGAAACGCAGAGTTTTTTTACCACGGAAATGTTGAACCACAAAAATATTTTATTCCGTGTTAATCTGTGTTTCTGTGGCTAATCTTTTTCCTTAAAATCTGTGAATAGTAAGTTTTTTTTTTGCCACGGAAACACTGAAATCACGGAGAGAAAAAATCCAATGTCAATCCGGGTTTCTGTGGCTAAATTTTCAGATGCTGATTTGAGCTTTCGGCTTAAAAATCTATATTTGAGCTATGAAAATAGCGTTATTCCCCGGTTCTTTTGATCCTATAACCATTGCCCATGTCAATATCCTGCAACGTGCTACCTCACTTTTTGATAAAATTATTGTAGGTATTGGACTGAATAGTTCAAAACAGAATTTCTTAACCGCAGAACAACGCTTGCTTATTTTGAACACTGTTTTTTCTGGTTATAAAAATATTGAGGTTCAAACTTATGAAGGTTTAACCGTTGATTTCTGTCGCAAAATTAATGCAACTTATATGGTTCGTGGTATTCGTTCAGCATCCGATTTTGAATATGAAAGGGCAATAGCTCAAATCAACCAAACGATGATGCCCGAAGTCGAGACTGTATTACTATTGAGCAAACCGGAATATTCTGCCATCAGTTCAACAATCGTTCGGGATATTCTAAGAAATCACGGTGATGTGAGCCCGTTTGTACCAAAAGAGGCTTTGAAGTTTTTGTAGTTTAAACATAATAGTAAATTGTGAATCCCAAAAAATCGGGATTCACAATTTACTATTCCAAGTAACAATGACTCTAAACCTATAAAACCTCCCCGGCCTTCAGTACATCCATAATAGATGGATAAGTATTTTTTATAACCGGACCAATATGTAATTTATCCAACCACACCGCCTGATCAATCCCCTCTTCTTTTTGAGGAATGAGTTTTGGCTCGCCTTTTACTTTCATTTTATACCAGTTGGTTTTTTTGATCACAAGTTTGGTCCCTATCGGATAAACATGATAGGTTTTACATAATTTTTCTTCCCGTTTAAAAACTTTGATCCCACATTCCTCTTCTACCTCACGAACGGCAGTTTCTTTCATTTTTTCTCCATCTTCCAACTTACCTTTGGGTAAATCCCATTTTTTATTCCTGAAAATAAACAGGTAATTACCATTTTCACTTTCAACCAAACCACCTGCAGCTTTAATGATCAAACAATCTTTTTTTAACTTTCTAAAGGTTTCTTTGGGGTTCTTTGTTAAAAAAATGTAGCTTTTTTTACTTCCATTTTTTAATTTTTTATAAAATGTTTGTAAATCAAAATCCTGTATTTCAAGCTGTTGAATTTTTTCTTTTTGTTCTGGCAAGATATCTGCGATAAACAAAGTGTTATCGTTAATAAATATTCTGTAATTTTGGGTCATGTATAATAAAAGTGATATTGAATTAAAGGTAGCGGAATTTTTATTACAAATAAAGGCAATTAAATTACAACCTAATAATCCTTTTACTTGGGCATCTGGTTGGAAGTCGCCAATTTATTGCGATAACCGAATTACCCTTTCCCATCCACAGGTCAGAACATTTATCCGTCAAAAACTTGCACAACTTATCCAGGAAGAATTTGGAGCTGTTGATGTTATTGCGGGTGTTGCAACTGCTGGTATCCCTCAAGGCGTTTTAGTAGCGCAAGAATTGGGCCTTCCGTTTATCTACGTTAGATCTAAAGCTAAAGAACACGGAACTGGCAGTTTAATTGAAGGCAAAGTTGTTGAAGGTCAACGGGTAGTAGTTATTGAAGACTTAATTTCTACAGGAAAAAGTAGTCTGCAGGCTGTTGACGCGTTAAGAAGCGCAGGTTTATCTGTTGCCGGACTAGCCGCAATTTTTACATATGGTTTTGCTCAGGCTGATGAAAATTTCACCGCAGCTAAATGTCGTTACCAGGCTTTGTCTAATTATGGTGCATTGATTGATTATGCTGCTGAGCATAGTATTATTGCAAAAAACGATATAGAATTATTAGGCAAATGGCGTTTGAACCCTTCAGAATGGGGGAAAAATCAAGTCTTGAGTTCAGAATCCTAAGTTAAACCCTATAATAATAGTATAATGACGATTATTGAAAGCGCTGTAGAGATTAACAAGCCTGTTGCTGAGGTTTATACTTTTCTTTCGAACATGAATAACCATGAGCAGTTGATGCCAGAAAATATTTACAACTGGTCTTCTACAAATGATGAGGCACGTTTTACGATCCAGAATATGGCAAAACTGGCTATCAAAATTTCTAATCGCATTGAAAACAAAGAATTAACAGCCATCCCTACAGAGAAAGCACCTTTTGAGGTTGAGCTAAAATGGACCGTTGAAGATAATGGAAATGGCTCTACAACAGCTAAACATATTATTTCTGCTGATTTAAATATGATGATGAAGATGTTGGCATCCGGACCTTTACAAAAGTTGGCCGATCATCAAACTCAGAAATTGAAAGAAGTTTTGGGGTAAACAATAAAGATTTAGAAATAATCCAGAGTAATGGATAAAAAGCACATGTTTATTGACATGTGTTTTTTTGTGCGTAAAATTTCTATTGCCTTTCCCTTAAAGACGTATATTTTAATACCTTAGTTTTAAAGTAACCTTCAAACTATGGTATCCAAATTTTTAAAGATTTCTGTTCTTTTTCTTTGCAGCTTTTCTTTTTTTAATTCTTTTGCGCAATCTTCATTCATTATTACAGGCTTAAAAACCGAATATCTGACCAATCCAATTGGTTTAGATACTCCAAATCCTCGCTTTTCCTGGCAAATGCTAGATAATCGTCAAGGCGCAAAACAAACCGCTTACCGCATTTTAGTGGACACCGATTCTGCTGCTTTGGTTAAATCCAATGCTAAATTATGGAACACCGGCTGGATCAAGTCAGGTGCTTCATTAGTTAATTATTCGGGCCAATTACTAAAACCTTTTACTAAATATTTTTGGAGGATTGATATTGCAGATGGCAATAGGAAAAAATCCGATAAAGTTTATATTTCCAGTTTCGAAACCGGTATGATGAATATGGAAAATTGGCAAGCTGCGTGGATTTCGGATACAGAAAATACCAAACTAAAACCTGCCCCTTATTTCCGGCATATATTTTCGGCCAATAAAAAAATAAAGTCTGCCAGAGCTTATATCGCCACAGGCGGATTATATGAATTATCTATAAACGGGAATAAAATTGGAAACCATCGAATGGATCCCATGTATACGCGTTATGATAGACGAACCCTATATGTGACTTATGATGTTACAAATGCCATAAATCAGGGCAAAAATGCGATTGGTGTACTTTTAGGTAATGGCTGGTACAATCATCAATCAACGGCGGTTTGGGATTTCCATAAAGCTCCCTGGCGAAATAGACCAACTTTTTGTCTAGATTTAAGAATCACTTATGAAGATGGGACTGTCGAAACCGTAAAATCGGGTAAAGATTGGAAAACAGCTTTAAGTCCAATTATATTTAACAGCATTTACACTGCAGAACATTACGATGCAAGATTGGAAAAGGCAGGCTGGAACACAACAAATTTCGATGATTCAAAATGGAAAGATGTAATCTATCGCTCTGCTCCATCAAAAAATATTGTTGCCCAAGCTTTACACCCCATTCGTAATGTGGAAGAAGTCCCTGCCAAAAGTTTGAAGAAATTTAACGATACCACGTATGTTTTCGACTTGGGAAGAAACATTTCTGGCGTAAGCAAAATAACTGTAAATGGCCCCGCTGGAACAATTTTGAAACTTAAACATGCAGAACGATTATATCCGAATGGTCATGTAGATTTATCGAATATTGATGTTCATTATCGACCGACAGACAATACAGATCCTTTTCAAACTGATATTTTAATTTTAAGTGGCAAGGGAGCAGAAACTTTTATGCCCCACTTTAATTATAAAGGTTTTCAATATGTTGAAGTTACAAGCAATGTTCCCATCGATTTAAATCAAAAAAGTTTAGTTGCTTATTTTATGCATAGCGATGTTCCGGTTACTGGAATAATATCTTCATCTGAGCCCATTATCAACAAAATTTGGTATGCCACCAATAACTCCTACCTATCTAATTTATTTGGCTACCCAACGGATTGTCCACAACGCGAAAAAAATGGTTGGACAGGCGATGCACAAATTGCAATAGAAACAGGTTTATATAATTTCGATGGCATTACCATTTACGAAAAGTGGTTAGCCGATCATCGGGATGAACAACAGCCAAACGGAGTCTTGCCATCTATCATCCCTACTGATGGTTGGGGTTATGAATGGGGCAATGGACCAGATTGGACAAGTACAATTGCGATTATCCCCTGGAATATTTATCTTTTTTATGGCGATCAGAAACTGTTGACAGACTGTTACGAAAACATTAAAAAATATGTAAATCATATTGATGAAACCTATCCCAGCGGATTAACCACCTGGGGTTTGGGCGATTGGGTTCCGGTTAAGTCAAAATCTCCAGTCGAATTAACTTCTACCTGTTACTATTATGCCGACGCTCTGATATTAGCAAAAGCAGCAAAAATTCTGGGTAAAAATGAGGATTACGGCAAATACACGGCATTAGCTCAAAAAATAAAAGATGCCTTTAATGCTAAATTTTTAAATAAAGAAACTGGAATTTATGCATCTGGTGTTCAAACGGAATTAAGTGTGCCGCTTTATTGGGGGATTGTTCCGGACGAATTTAAAGCTAAAGTTGCCGAAAATTTAGCAAAACGTGTCGAAGCTGATGGCTTTCATTTAGATGTGGGATTATTAGGTACAAAAGCAATTTTAAATGCTTTAACTGAAAATGGATATAGTGATATTGCCTATAAAGTTGCTACTCAAAAAACCTATCCGAGTTGGGGTTGGTGGATGGAAAATGGCGCTACAACTTTATATGAAAACTGGCCAATCGATGCAAAATCAGATATTTCAATGAATCATATTATGTTCGGAGAAATTGGTGCGTGGTTTTATAAAGGTATAGCTGGTATAAAACCAGACCAAACTAAACCAGGCTTTAAAAATGTGATTTTAGAACCTCATTTTGTACAGGGTTTGAATCATTTTGAGGCTAAACATACTGGTCCGTATGGAGATATTTCTTCCTCATGGAAAAGAAATAGTAATGGTATTTCTTATCAGGTTGTGATTCCTGCAAACTCTACCGCGTCTGTAATTCTTCCTCAAGAAAAGGATTTAAACGTTTATTTTGATGGAAAGCTTATTAAAAATTCAACGGAACAATTAGCCTCTGGAATTTATACATTTGAGTGGAAATAAACCTTATTTGCAAATCGGTGATCATTACAAATCCATAGTCATCCTCTTATCAGACAAAAATTCAGCATAAATTATTAATACACAGTCATTTAGTCATTAAATATAAAATATTACCGACAAAATTTCCGATTAAAAAATCAAAACCGTCATGGCATTTGTTTTGATTCAAAAGGGAATATGAACTTCAACAATTTTACGATAAAAGCCCAGGAAGCAATTCAACAGGCTTCTGAAATAGCACAAGGCAATCAGCAACAAGCTATTGAAACAGCACACCTGTTAAAAGGTCTGCTTACTGTTGATGAAAACGTTGTTTCTTATGTATTAAAGAAATTAAACGTAAACCTAAATTCATTAAATCAAAACTTAGATACAGAGATTACTAAATTTCCAAAAGTAAGTGGAAGCAACATATACCTGTCATCCAATACAAATAGCGTTTTGCAAAAAGCGCAATCATTTTTAAAAGAATTTAAAGACGAATTTGTTTCCGTTGAACATTTATTACTTGGAATTTTAGCTATAAACGATAACACTTCAAAATTATTAAAAGAACAGGGTGTTAACGAGAAGGACCTTAAAAAAGCAATTATAGCATTGCGTGGTGACCACCGGGTTACCGATCAAAATGCTGAAGCCACTTACCAGGCTTTAAGCAAATATGCCCGTAATTTAAATGAGTATGCAGAAAGCGGAAAGCTTGATCCCGTAATTGGTCGTGATGAAGAAATACGCCGGGTAATCCAGATTTTATCCCGCAGAACAAAGAATAACCCCATTTTAATTGGCGAACCAGGTGTTGGCAAAACGGCCATTGCTGAAGGTATTGCTTTCCGGATTATTAAAGGTGACGTGCCCGAAAATTTAAAAAGTAAAGTCGTTTATTCACTCGATATGGGTGCATTAATTGCCGGCGCAAAATATAAAGGCGAATTTGAAGAACGCTTAAAAGCAGTGGTAAAAGAAGTTACGCAAAGCGATGGCGATATCATTTTGTTTATCGATGAGATACATACTTTAGTTGGTGCAGGCGCAAGCGAAGGTGCAATGGATGCTGCCAATATTTTAAAACCTGCCCTTTCCCGAGGCGAATTGCGTGCCATTGGTGCGACTACTTTAGATGAATATCAAAAATATTTAGAGAAAGATAAAGCGCTTGAACGCCGATTTCAAAAAGTAATTGTGAATGAGCCTGATACACAAGATGCGATTTCGATTTTGCGTGGCTTGAAAGAGCGTTATGAAACCCATCATAAGGTAAGGATTAAAGATGAGGCCATCATAGCCGCTGTTGAAATGAGTCAGCGCTATATTTCTGATCGTTATTTACCAGATAAAGCCATCGATTTAATGGATGAGGCTGCATCTAAATTGCGTTTGGAAATGGATAGTGTACCCGAAAATGTGGATGCCCTGGATCGTGAGATTATGCGCTTAGAAATTGAACGTGAAGCCATTAAACGCGAAAAGGATGATAAAAAAGTAAAAGAACTATCCGAAGAAATTGCGAATTTATCTGCCGAACGTGATGAATTGAAAGCAAAATGGCAAGGTGAAAAAGATCTGGTTGATAACATAAATAATCAGTTAGAGCAGATTGAGCAATATAAATTAGAGGCCGACCAGGCCGAACGTGCAGGAGATTATGGCAAAGTGGCGGAAATCCGTTATGGAAAAATCAAAGAAGCTCAGGATAAAGTTGAAAAACTTAAAGCCGATTTGGAAAGTCAGCAAAGCGATAGCCGGATGCTTAAAGAAGAAGTTACAGCCGATGATATTGCAGGTGTGGTTGGCAGATGGACAGGGATTCCGGTTACAAAACTAATCGCCAGCGAACGCGAAAAATTATTACATCTTGAACAGGAGCTACATAAACGTGTTGCTGGCCAGGATGAAGCCATTGAAGCAATCTCTGACGCAATCCGCCGTTCCCGTGCAGGTTTACAGGATAAACGCAAACCGATCGGTTCATTCATATTTTTAGGCACAACTGGTGTTGGTAAAACAGAATTGGCCAAAGCATTGGCCGAGTTTTTATTCAACGATGAAAATGCATTGACCCGCATTGATATGAGTGAATACCAGGAAAGACATGCCGTTTCACGTCTAATTGGTGCGCCCCCTGGCTATGTGGGTTATGATGAAGGTGGACAATTGACCGAAGCGGTTAGACGTAAGCCCTACTCTGTCATACTATTGGATGAGATCGAGAAAGCACATCCCGATGTCTTCAACATTCTGTTACAGGTTTTGGATGATGGTCGATTAACTGATAATAAAGGTAGAACGGTGAATTTTAAAAACACCATTATTATCATGACCTCAAACATTGGTGCGCATTTGATCCAGGATAATTTCAAAGATCTAAATGACGAGAATCGTGATGAGTTGATTGCCAAAACCAAAAACGAACTGTTTGAGGTATTGAAACAAACCATCCGTCCAGAGTTTTTAAATCGTATTGATGAACTGATCATGTTTACCCCATTAAACCGAAACGAGATCAGGGATATTGTGAGTTTACAGTTTAAGCATGTGCAACAAACATTAGCTGAAATGGGCATAGAAATGGATGCCAGTGATGAAGCTTTGGATTGGTTGGCACAATTGGGTTATGACCCACAGTTTGGTGCAAGGCCGTTAAAAAGAGTAATTCAGAAACGCATTTTGAACGAATTATCCAAGGAAATCCTATCAGGCAAGGTTGATAAAGACAGCAAAATAAAACTGGATATGTTTGACCATAAGTTTGTGTTTTTGAACCAGAACGAAGTAAAAGTTAATTAATCATCAATTTTAATAGTCCGTCATTCATTTAAAATGGCGGACTATTTTTTTATAAAAAAGGCATTGCACTTCCATGTATTTAGCCATAAAAGTTTTCTTGTATCGAACAACAGGCCATTAAAAATCTTCCTAAAACTCCTGATTATTGTATCAAAAACCTTTTGTGATAAACATGGGTTTAATGATTATGGAAAATAAAAAAAAAATTGTTGGCCTTTGCGGAAGTTTAAGGAAAGGCTCTTATAACGCTATGTTGCTAAAGGTTGCGGCGACCTTATTACCCAATGGTTTCGAAATGGAAATTGTTCCTTTTAATGATTTACCACTTTACAATGCCGATCATGATTTGCCTGCTGTAGAAGAACGACCAGAAAGTGTTGTAAAATTTAGAAATGCACTAGCCACAGCCAACGCTTTTATTATTGCCTCTCCTGAATACAATTATTCCATTCCTGGTGGATTAAAAAACGCTATTGATTGGGCAAGCCGTGGAAAAGATACCCCATTAATGCATAAACCAGTTGCCGTAATGGGTGCAACGCAAGGCATGTGGGGAACGATAAGAATGCAGGTTGCGTTTCTATCCGTATTCACTTTTTTAAATATGAAACCGGTTTTACAACCGGAAGTTTTAATTGCCCAGGCTCAAAATAAGTTTGATGATGATGGAAATCTTAAAGATGAAATGGCAATCAGTATTATTAAAAAGAAACTCGAAAATTTAATCACTATCTGTAAAGTTTAGAAACTGTTTAAATTTCATATCAAACAATTTACTGGTACTATTGTCATGTTGAGCCTGTCGAAACATTTTCATTAAAGTCTTCGATAAACTCAGACTGACATGTAAAAATTTTAATCGAAATTTAAACAGTTTCTTAAATTCGGCACTTAATTCTATATTCCTCAGCTGTCAAAATTTCCAGAATACGATCTGACATTTATACAAAAAAAGTCAGTTTGTCAATTTGTCATATTCAAAAAATTAATCACCAACTAAGTTTTTCGTCATACAAAAATAATATTAACATAACACCAAATTCACATCTGTTTATCATCTAATGAGTTACATTAAAACTATTTTTTTTTCAACAGGCCTAATAAAGCTTTGGCATAGGTATTGACTTTCAGTCCAAAATAGTCAGAAACTAAAAAAAATATAAATGACTATTCAGATTAACAAATAATTAAAAAGATGAAAAAATTAGTATTATCATTAGTTGCAGTTGCAGGTTTAGTTTATGGTGCAAACGCACAAACAGAAAAAGGAAAAATTATTTTAGGAGGTAATGTTGGCTTCAACTCTACCAAAGTAGAAGGCGCTGCAAAATCTGATTTCAGCTTCAGCGTGGTTCCAAGTGTTGGCTATTTTGTAGATAATAATATCGCTATTGGTACAGGTATTGGCTATACTTACAATAAAGAAGTTAGCGACAACAATTTAAATCAGGCCTTTAAAGTTGCCCCTTTTGGCCGTTACTATGTTGGTTTATCAGATCAATTTAAATTCTTCGGACAATTATCAGTTCCTATGGAATTTGGAAACAACAAAATTGTAGATGATGAAGGTAAAGTCGGCGATAAATATGCAAGTACTACAGATATTCGTGTTCTGGTTTCTCCTGGTTTCGCTTTCTTCCCTACCAAAAAAATTGGTATTGAGGTATCTGTTAATGGTTTAGGTTACCAAAACTATAAAGTTAAAAATGAAATTACTGGAAACGAAACCACTTCAAATTCCTTCGGCTTAGAAGCTGACGCTTTTGCTCCTAAATTAGGTGTACAATTTCACTTTTAAGCAACGAATCGCTTTAATTAGAAGTAGCTTAAAAAGCAAAATTCGAAAACAGCATTAAATTCGAAAACAGCATTAAATTCGAAAACTTAAAAAACGGCAATTTTCAATTGAAAATTGCCGTTTTTTATTGGAAGATAATTGAATAAAAATTTTATTGGCACTATTGAAAACTAAAATGGCTTTTAATAACCCTTTTTTTATGCAGTTTATTTTTTGATTGGAAATACTGATATATTAACAATGATTTATTTATCCACACAATTTTATTTCATAGATAATTAACTGATGTAATTTATAATTTTGCATTATATACTTATAAATGAAATATAACTTTCTTACCGTAATTGCTGCCGGAATAATTCTATTTGCAAGCTGCCAATCCAGATCTCAAACCGATACCGGAAGCGATAAAGATTCTGAAGAACAAGTTGCTAAAAACGTAGAAACTCCTGTCGATGTTTCTAAAATCAAAGTGGCTGATGCCAAAACCATTTTAGCCAGAAAACAAGTACCTATTTTATGTTATCACCAGGTACGAAACTGGAAACCTACTGATGGAAAAGTAGGAAAAGATTACATTGTTGAAATCCAGAATTTTAAAGACCAGATGAAAATGCTGGCAGATAGCGGTTATCATACCATTTTGCCTGATCAACTTTATGCCTATTTAAACACTGGTGCTAAATTACCAAGCAAACCCATTATGCTTACTTTTGATGATACGGATATGGACCAATTTACGATTGTTCGTCCTACCCTGCAAAAATATGGTTATAAAGCGGTGTATTTCATTATGACGGTTTCTATCGGTAGAAAAGGAAAATTTGTAGATTACATGACCAAAGAACAAATCAAGCAGCTTTCTGATGAAGGTAATGTGATTGGTAGCCATACCTACGACCATAAAAACTTTAAAAAATATACAGGTAAAGATTGGGAAGAACAATTAGATAAACCAACCAAAAAGCTGGAAGAGATAACAGGCAAGAAAATAACCGAATTTGCTTACCCTTTTGGTTTATGGAATGCTGAAGGTATTCCTGAATTGAAAAAACGCAGTTTTAGAATGGCCTATCAATTGTCAACAAAACGTGATGAAAAAGACCCATTATTTACCATCCGCCGCATTATTGCCAGTGGTTATTGGTCGCCGAAAACATTAAGTAATAGTATTAAAAACAGCTTTTAAATTTATTGGTCACAGATTTACAAATATAAATCTGTGACTTTCCTAAACATATGAAACGATACCTGCATTTTGCCGTTATCATCCCCCTACTTTTAACATCCTGTCATTTCAATTCTGATTCAAAAAAAGTTACTGAAAAAGCAACTGAAGAAAGAAAAGAAAGCGACCCTAAAAATCTTGTTCCCGCTGATTCAAAAGCGATTTTAGCCCGCAGGGAGGTACCTGTTTTGTGCTATCATCAAATCAGAAATTGGCTACCCAGTGATGGGAAAAGAGCCCACGACGATATCATTGCACCTGATAAATTTAAGGAGCATGTAAAAATGCTGGCCGACAGTGGTTATAATTCAATTTTACCCGATCAATTGTACGATTATTTGGTTTACGGAAAAGCATTACCTACAAAACCCATTATGTTTACTTTTGACGATACCGATTTAGACCAATTTACCATTGCCGCACCAACATTAAAAAAGTATGGATATAAAGCGGTTTATTTCATCATGACGGTTTCTATAGGTAAAAAAGGTCGCATTAGTTATATGAACAAAGAACAGATAAAACAACTGTCTGATGAAGGAAATGTAATAGCCAGTCACACCTACGATCATAAAAATTTCGCACAATTTACGGATGAGGATTGGACAACCCAAATAGATGAACCAACTAAAAAGCTGGAAGAAATTACAGGAAAAAAGGTAGAATATTTTGCCTACCCCTATGGTGTTTCAAAAGCTTCAGAATTGCATAAATTAAAGGAACATGGATTTAAGGCCGCTTTTATTTTATCGACACAAAGAGATGAAAACTATCCTTTATATACCATCAGACGTATAATTGATCCGGGAACTTACACCGCAAAAAACCTATATAACAGTATCAATAAAAGTTTTAATAAAACGAAATAATAAAATTTTCGTTTCATGTTGTCAGATGTTATCATCAGGCAATGAAATTTCTACATCTACGGTTTGTCTGATTTTACAATCTGACATCACTTTAATTTGGTAAAGGATTATAAAATCTCCTTTACCAAATACGCTTTTCCGTTAAAATTAAAGCTTTCATTTTGCTTTTTACCAATTAGAAGTTTCCCAATTGGTGATGCTTGCGAAACCGCGTAAAATTTTTGTCCATCGATATGGAGTTCACCTGCACTGATGCTGATGTAAAAATTCCATTCAGATGTTAAAACCAAACTCCCATTCTTAACCACTTTGACTGGTTCTACACTTTCTATCTACCGGTTGATGTCCCACCGATCATTTAACATTTGATTAAACTTACGTTATTATAATGTTATAGTTCTATTGAAATATTTCGGTCGGTGAGACACCAACCGATAAGTAAAAAATTTTGTCCATCAATATGGAGTTGACCTGTACTGATGCTGATGTAAAAATTCCCTTCAAATGTTAAAAAACTAAGCTTCCAATCTTAACCACTTTGGCAGGTTCTACACTTTCTATCTATCGGTCGGTGTCTCACCGACCGACATGTAAATGTTCTTATCTGACTTATATGATTTATAAAGTAGCGAACTCATTTTTTCAGCATATAAGAAACGTAAGTTCATATAAGTCAGGCCGTAAAATCAGATAGCATTTTACAATTATGATGTCTCCGCAAAGCAATTATGAGTTTCAGCTTGAGCATAAGATGAACCAAACACGTGGCGGTTTATTAATTACAAAATCTCCTTTACCAAATACGCTTTTCCATTAAAATTAAAGCTTTCATTTTGCTTTTTACCAATTAGAAGCTTCCCAATTGGTGATGCTTGCGAAACCGCATAAAATTTTTGTCCATCGATATGGAGTTCACCTGCACTGATGCTGATGTAAAAATTCCCTTCAGATGTTAAAACCAAACTCCCATTCTTAACTACTTTGGCAGGCTCTACACTTTCAATTTGCTGCAGGGCAATTTTCTGTTGACCAGCCTCATACAAAAGTTTGTTGTTACGGTCCATTTCCTGTTGCATCATTTCACGGGTTGTTTCATATTTATCACCAGCACTGCTTTTAGTATCATCATTTGATGCTTGCCTGGCTTGCTGTAATGAATATTCGATGTTTTCGATCCGTTTTTCGATAAAGGTTAAGCAAAGTTGATATAAGGCAGACTTGAGATTTGACATGGGTATTTAAGATATTAGATATTATTAAGATTTTAGATAAATTTATAATGCCAATATATTTTTTTATTTGCGTAAGGCAAAAGCCTGTTCTAAAATGGATTCGATTTTACCTTTGGGAATATCCTCAAGATGATTAATTAAAAGGATTTTCATTCTGGCTCTTTTTTCGAGCAATAAATCTTCATGTTCAATTTTGTTTCCATCAACCAAGCCAATGTAGGGCTGATGGTATTTTTTATGAATCCAGAGATAACAGAACATTTTTCCTTTGTGATAATAAAAAGGCATGCCATATTTCCAATGTTCGGTCACATCAGTATAGCCCATTAAAAGCGACCTTAAATATTGCAGACAACCTTTAATCGGTTCGTCTTTTTGCTCGAAATAATGATCTAATGGGTTAAGCATTGTAATTGTTAATCATAAATTTCTGGTTTAACTGGAGAATTGAAAATTGGAAACTGAAAACTGGAAATTGAAAACTACCCTTCCATCCATCGCACCTTTTCTTCCATCGAAGTCCGGTTTGGTTCCCAGGGTTTTTCGTTATGGTATCCCATGTAAAACAAGCCTATACATTTTTCATGCTCATTCAAGCTTAAAAATCCGCCTAAATCGTCAATTAATGGTGGCGAGCTCCAATAAGCGCCAACTTTTAAGCTTTCTGCAGTTAAAGCCATATTTTGTACTGCACACGCAACAGATACCAATTCTTCCCATTCGGGTATTTTACCACTCACCTGCATGTTGATGGCAATAATACAATCTGCCTGACTGGTTTTTTCTGCAAAGCTATCGTATTTCTTTTGTAGAAACTGCTGGGGAGAGACCAGTTCCTTATATAATCTGCTCAACTCCAACCCTAACTTTGTTTTTCCTTCTTTTCTGATAACAACAAAACGCCAAGGTTGCGTTAATTTATGTGTCGGGGCATAGTTTGCTGTTTCTAATATTTGATTGATTACTTCAACAGGAATCTCTTTTTTTATGTAACTGGCAGGAAAAATACTGCGACGTTCTTTGATAGTTTTTAATAGGATTTCGTATGCTGTGCTCATTTGGTAAAAATAGTGAAAAGCTGAAAGATCAAAGCGAAAAAGTAAGTCTGGCTTTATAATAGTTTAGGAAGTTATGTTTTTGGGCTTGGTACTTTTGTCTTAATCTTAATACTTATGTCTTAATACTAATATCTTTATACTTAATCCTATTTCAACTGCTTTCTAATTTGCTTAACCTTGGCATAAAAACCAATGCTTTCCTTATCAACAAGGAAATCCATGGTTTGAATAAGCTCTTCTTTAATCCAGCTATGTTTAATACTTAAATTGGCTAAAACGTTAAGGCTATGCGATTTTACGGCAACGGGAACCCTTTCATCTATCAACCAAGCAAAAATGGTGTCGACTAGTTTTTCTGTATTGTAGTCGGAAATAATTTTCTTTAATTCAGGAGATGTTTTTTTATCCGTTATTAAAGCCAATATTTTGCTGTAATGCCTGCGGGCTGATGGATTGTTTTGTCCCGGAAGTTTATTTAAAAAGTGTTCAGTATGTGGCAAAAATCTTATCTGGTGATTTGAATATACATTTTCTAAAATCCAGGCCGCCCTGAAACCAATTTGCTCGTCTTTATGAAAAGTTAAATCAATTAAATCTCTAACTGAAAAAACTTCCTCAGATGCAATAGCTGCCAGCTTTTCTACCTTGTTTTTTTCGAGGGTTGTTTTGATGGCATTGAGCAGAAAATTGTTTTGCATGATTCAAAAATAGATAAAATTCGTCATTGCGAGGCTGGGTTGAGCGAGCCGAAGCAATCTTTTTTCAAGAAGTACAAACATAAAGTAAACACCAAAAATAAGATTGCTTCACACCAGCCCACTTTCCTTTCTTCTGTTCGCAATGACGGCTTGAAAAGCTTCCTGAAAGAAACAACCTAAAAGCTTCTACCCTTTGTTAAATAAACCCGATTAAACGGAAATACTTTTTGTTATAGATGCTTAACTTGTTCAACATAACAAACCCACAAAAAAATTGGAGTGAAAGCGGGGCTGCAACTGCCATGAAAAACTGAACATTCATTTCCAAAAAGCCAAACCTAAACCTTTCTCCTTCTACCTTTTTACCCTCAACCTTTTTATGTACCTTTGCGCCTTATTTCAATTACAGCATGATTTCAGTTTCTAATTTATCATTACGATACGGCAAACGCACATTATTTGAAGATGTTAACCTAAAATTTACGCAAGGCAATTGCTATGGCGTTATTGGAGCTAACGGCGCAGGCAAATCTACTTTTCTTAAAATTTTATCAGGAGAAGTTAGTCAAACTTCTGGAAGCGTGGCTTTTACGCCAGGCGAACGGATGGCGGTTTTAAAACAAAACCACTACGAGTTTGATGAATTTTCGGTGCTGGAAACCGTAATGATGGGGCATAAAGAACTTTATGGCATCATGAAAGAGAAAGATGCCATTTACATGAAAGAGGATTTTACTGAAAAAGACGGTGAACGTGCCGGCGAATTGGAAAACCTCTTTGCAGAGATGGACGGCTGGAATATGGAAAGTAATGCGGCAACGATGTTGAGCAACCTGGGTATTACCGAAGAAAACCACTACAAATTACTTAAGGAACTGGATAACACCCAAAAAGTACGTGTATTATTGGCCCAGGCATTATTTGGTAACCCTGACATTTTGCTTTTGGATGAGCCTACCAACGATTTGGACATTGAAACCATTGCCTGGTTAGAAAATTTCCTCGCTGATTATCAAAATATTGTATTGGTTGTGTCTCACGACAGACACTTTTTAGATGCCGTTTGTACGCATATTGTGGATATCGATTTCAGCAAAATGAGTATTTATACCGGTAACTATACTTTCTGGTACGAATCGAGCCAGTTGGCCTTGAAACAACGCAGCGACCAGAATAAAAAGATGGAAGATAAGGTTAAGGAGTTGCAAGAGTTTATCCGTCGTTTTAGTGCGAATGCATCGAAATCCAAACAAGCTACCTCGCGTAAGAAAGCCTTGGATAAGATTGATATTACCGAGATCAAGGCATCAAGCAGAAAATACCCTGCAATTATCTTCAACAATACAGGCCGTGAGGCTGGCGATCAGATTTTACAGGTCGAAAACCTGGGTAAAGTTGGTAATGATGGCGTTTTATTCGACAAGATCACTTTCATGGTGAACAAAGGCGACAAAATTGCTGTCCTTTCTCAAAACAGTTTGGCTACTGCCGCATTTTACGATGTTTTATCGGGTCGCGATACTGCTCATAAAGGTGAATTTAAATGGGGCGTTACTATCAGTACTGCTGATATTCCCAATGATAATTCCGAATATTTCGCCGGGAAGAACATGAACCTGGTGGATTGGTTACGTGAATATTCTGGTACTGATGCGGATGAACAATTTGTACGCAGCTTTTTAGGCCGTATGCTGTTCTCTGGTGAGGAAGTTTTGAAAAACGTAAAGGTACTTTCGGGTGGTGAGAAAATGCGTTGTATGTTCTCCAGAATGATGTTGCAACAAGCTAACTTATTATTGTTTGATGAACCAACGAATCACCTGGATCTGGAATCTATCGAAGCTTTGAATAATGGCATGAAAGATTTTAAAGGGACGATCTTATTTACATCACGAGATCACCAATTAACGGAAACGGTTGCCAATCGTATTATTGAGATTACGCCAAAAGGTACAATCGATAAGTTAATGACTTATGATGAATACATTAATAATGATGAGGTTGCGAAACTTCGTGAAGTGATGTATTCATAAGAATAAACTTATTGTGATGCCAGATGTTTCCATCTGGCATTAAAATATTAGCCACAGAAACTCAGAAAGTATGGGAATACCCTACAAAGAAGAGATTCTGTGGCGTTTTCTTTTTTTGAAAAACTTTTATACAACTGTAGCGTTTTTGTATTACCCTTCGTTTCAGAAAAAAGCGTTAATAGATCATTCGCCAAATTTATGCTCCCTAAAATTAATTTAACTCTATGAAACATCATAAGCTTACTGATAATAAGTAAATTAAAAAGCTTATGACCGCTTCTTTACTATTAAAAAACATAGATCATGAAAACGAAATTGAAAACCCATTTTGGTGTTACCGCAAAAATTATTCTCTCTCTTTTAACAATAACCTTAACCCTATCGGCTTGTAAAAAAGATTTGAACAATGATCCTATTGAGGCTGCTGGTATTATTTTCATTCATGCATCTCCTGGTACAGGTGCTTTGGATCTTGTTGTTGATAATCAAAAAATAAACAGCTTTACCTATACAAAGAACCTTGGCTATTATGCAGCATATCCCGGATTAAGATTAATCGGTGTTGCCAAAAAGGATTCATTAAGATATGTGACTAGCGCAACGGCTAACCTAAAATCAGGTACATTCTATTCCGTTTTTGTTGTAGATACCTTAAAAAAGACCAATCTTTTTGCTTTAGAAGATGATTTAAATGCACCGGAAACCGATAAGGCAAAAGTTCGCTTTATAAATTTAAGCCCCGGTGCATCCGCTTTAGACTTAAATATACAAGGTGGTGCTGCTTTATTTTCCAATAAGGCTTTTAAAGAGTTTACACCTTTTACATCTATCAATCCATCAGACAACTATACTTTTGAGGTTAAGGAAAGTAGTACAGCTACGGTTAAAGCAACACTTCCTGCTGTAAAAATAGAAAAAGGAAAAATTTATACCATCTGGGTTAAAGGGCTAAAAACAACAACAGACAGCACAGCATTTGGCCTATCTGTTATGACTAATAAATAATATTACATACAATTTAGCACCATCCCAATTGGTCCCGGATTATAGATGGTGTTATTTTTTTAATTTTACAAAGTGTTGGCTTTTAGCCTCTTTATTATCTAAATCAGTGCTTACTTATAAAGTCCTTTACGGGTGATCAAAAAAATACTCAGTTTTGAGGAAATTTTAAAAGGTTGTGTAAAAAACGACAATGGCTGTAAAGAAATGATGTATAAATCATTTTATGGTTATTTAATGGGCATTATTTTAAGATATATAAAAAACACATCCGATAGTGAAGAGCTTGTAAATGATAGTTTTATAAAAATTTTTAAAAATGTTAATAGCTTCAGGCAACCCACAAACGAGGGAGATTTACAACGATCTTTTAAAGGTTGGATTGCGCAAATTGCCTCCCGGACAGCAATTGATAAGTTACGAAGTTCTAAAATTCAATTTTATGTTGATGATTTAGCTGAAAAAGAACACCCGGTTACCCAGGTTTCTATCGCCTCAGAACTTCATGTTAATGATATTTTAAATTTATTAAATCATTTGCCAGATACACAGAGATTGGTATTTAATTTATACGAAATAGAAGGGTTTTCGCATGATGAAATTTCGAAAATGTTAACCATTCCTGAGAGTTCAAGTCGGGTTTATTTAACGAGAGCAAAAAATAAATTACGTACACTATACCTAAATACTTTGGTTAATTCATATAAAAAAAATGGATAAAGAATTAATTGAGCATATTGCAGCACAACTCCATAGTCATGAAGAAGTATATTCTTCCGGGGCTTGGGAACGCTTTTTAATTCAAGAAGAACAAAAGAAAAGACGATTTGTTTATTGGCCTTTATGGTCTGCTGCTGCTTTGATTTTAATAGCAGGTGGCTTATTTTTCTCTTTGGATTATTTGAAAACAAACGATCCGGCTTTATTATCAAAATCCAAAACAAAAACAGAAAACTCTTTGCAAACAAACAGTGCTAACGATAAGAAAATACCCAAGACAACAATTGATAATCAAATAAATACAAATAAATCTTTGCCTTCAATTTATAAAACAGATAACTCAAAGCACCTAAAAAATTTGGATATCTTATCCAGTAATATTAATAATCAAAGTGATAACCTGCTTGATCATCAAATTTCAAATACCAATCTTATAAATTCTGGTCACGGAAATTTTAATATTATTGTACAGCAGAAAAAAACATCCAACAAAATGAGTTTTGAAGAATTGTTAGTGCAGGATAGTTTTGAAGAAAATGACAAAAATGCTTCTAAGTCAGCTAAAAATACAAAATGGCAGCCCGACGTGTATATTGCACCTACAATAGGAAATGACAGTAAAATAAATATGAATTACGGTGTTTCCTTATCATATGCCATAGCAAATAAACTTTCTATAAGTACAGGTATATCCTATGCGGCTTTTAGTGCTAAAGAAGTTGTGAATGCTTCTGTTCCTCAAAACCTTTCTAACAGGAACTTAGAGTCTGTTGATGCCAATGTTAAAGGCATAAATATCCCCCTGGAATTAAAATATAATATCAGCGAAAAACTATATACAGGGATTGGTGTTTCTGCACTGGCGATTTTAAATAATAAACAGCAAAATAATTATATCGTAAATCAAGTGCAAAGCGTGTCCTTTACCAATGATGCTGGATTGACAGATCAAAAAAACCTTATTGTGAAAGAACAACAAAGCGAGCTTCAAACTGAAATAGACCCAGACAAGTACATCGGTTTCTATAATTTTTCTTTAGGTTACAAGCAGAAAATTTCTCCGAATAAAAATATAGCCATTGAACCTTTTTTAAGGGTTCCGATGAAAACTTTCTCCAAAGAAAATTTAAACCTAACTAATGGAGGATTGAGGTTAAAAATTGATTTTTAATTAACTTTAAATCATTAGTAATCAAATCGTTGAATTTTACTATATTTGGTTACAATGAAAAAAATCAATCCATATCCAACAGAAGAGGAACAACAACCAATTTTAACGGTTAATGAGGTAGATTTTTCTGCAAACTACAGCTATGCGGATTATATGCGCTTTGCTTTTGAAGAACGCTTGGAAATTATAAAAGGGCATCTTTTCAGAATGAGTCCCGCACCTGCAAGAGTGCATCAAAGAATTTTAACCAATATTTTTGGTCCAATTTATAATATCTTAAAAGGAAAACACTGCCAGGTTTATACTGCTCCCTTTGATGTTCGTTTGGCTAAGAAAAATCAGGAAGACAGAGAAATATTCAATGTAGTACAACCAGATATTGTAGTTATATGTGATAGTAACAAACTTGATAAACGTGGTTGCATTGGCGCTCCGGATATCGTTATCGAAATTTTATCTCCAGGCAATAACAAAAAAGAACTCATCCATAAATATGAAGTTTATGAAGAGGCTGGTATTAAAGAATATTGGATTGTAAGCTCAACAGATAAAACCTTTTTTAAATATATTTTAGATGAGCAAGGTAAATTCCAACCTACTAAATTACTAACCATTGGAGAAGAGGTTACAACCCCTATTTTGCCGGGCTTTGTCTTAAATCTGGAAGAAGTTTTTGAGGATTAGAAAATCAAGAAATAGCTATTATTCTGGCTCTTTAGGATACACCAGGGCTAAGAAAACTAAGAAATAGCTTAAAAGATGATTTTGATTTATGGTTCGTGAAGACACGAACCAGGGCTAGCTGAAAACTAAAATAGTATAATAAAAAAGAAGCCAGGTTAAAAAATCTGGCTTCTTTTTTTATGTATGCAAATTGAAAAACTGCAAACTATTAACTGCAAACTGAATTAGTGTCCGGCATGTCCATCAATTCCATGAGCATGACCATGAGATAATTCATCCTGGGTAGCTTCACGAACATTTAAAATCGTTCCGTTAAACATTAAGTTTTTACCTGCCATTGGATGATTTAAATCTACTGAAATCGTTTCATCATGAACAGCGGTAACGCCAGCTCTAAATTGATTCCCATTGTTATCTTGCAAAGGGATTACATCACCAACACTTGGTAATTCGCCACCGGCCTCAGTAAACATAGCTTTAGGCAGATCGGCGAAAGCGCCTGGATCAATTTCTCCATAACCATCAGCAGCAGATAATTCAAAGCCATATTCATCACCAGTTTTCAAGCCAGTTAAATGTTCTTCGAATTTTGGCAACATCATGCCAACGCCATATAAAAATACTAAAGGGTTTTGCTCATCTGCTTTTTCAACAAAAACTTGTTGTCCCTCTTCATTGGTAGTATGCAATTCGTAAGTTAATGCTACTACTGAGTTTGGTGAAATATTCATTTAAATTGTTTTATTGTAAATATTTTAATGCGTCCTCAACAGAATTAACCGGTAACTGGCATACTTTATTTCGGCAAATATAAACTTTTGTTTCATTGCTTTCCTTACCTTTTAACAATGGCAGGTTACTTTTTGTTCCACCCAATGTAATTTTATTAGGAATATAATAACTACTTAACGCTAACTTAATCAAATCGGTTTCCAAGCCGGTTATTGCAATTTCATTTATTCCATAAATTTCATTTAACAATTGTATAGCCCAATTTGAATAGGCTGAGCCATAAGTTTTTATTTTGGGCTGTACCGAAGCCAGCATTTCCGCAGCTTTTTCTGCATAAATCTCCTCATCAAAGAGCAATCCTAATTTTTTAAGGTTTTGAGCCATAACAGAGTTTGATGCTGGAATCACATTATCCATAACCTCATGTTTGCGGGCAATTAAATCTTCGCTTTCAGCAGATGTATAGAATAACATTGGCGAATTTGCATCTGTAAAGTTAACCAGAACATAATCCGTTAAAGCTTTCGCCTCCTTCAACCAGTATTCATCAAAATCAGCTTCATATAAAGTAATAAGGGCTTCGATAAGGAAGGCATAATCATCTAAGAAGCCGATTATTGATGCTTTTCCACTTTTATAGTTTCGAAACAAGCCTCCTTTTCCGGTTTTCAGATTATTTAAAATAAAACGAGCTGCCATTGATGCTTTCTCATAATACCCTTTATGATTTAAAACCTGTGATGCCTCTGCCAAAGCCTTAATCATCATCGCATTCCAGGCGGTTAAACATTTATCATCCAAGCCCGGTCTGATTCTTTTGCTACGGACTTTTAATAATTTTTCTTTGGCTATTTTAACTTTATCATTTAAGGTTTCAGCATCTATCCCATATTTAGAAACAATATCCTCGTCATTTATCGTTTTACGTAAGATATTCGTTTGTTCCTCTTCCCAATTACCATCTTCAATAACATTATAATATTCGCCGATTAAAGGTACATCATCGCCCAGCACCTGATCAAATTCTTCTTTATCCCAAACATAAAATTTACCTTCAACGCCTTCACTATCAGCATCCAAAGCAGAATAAAATAAACCTTCAGTTGAAGTCATTTCATTAAAAACCCAATCAATACATTCTATAACAGTTTGCTTGAATGAAGCAAATTTGCTGCATTGGTAGGCTTCGGCATATAAACTGATCAACTGGGCATTATCATAAAGCATTTTTTCGAAATGTGGAACATGCCATTTATCATCAACAGAATAACGGGCAAAACCACCCCCTATCTGATCATAAATTCCACCTCTTGACATTTGTTCCAAAGTATTACAAACAGCAGTAAAAACAGCGGAATCATCTTTCATAAAAGCATGTCTTAAAAGAAAAACCCAGTTATTTGGTAAAGGAAATTTTGGTGCCCGGTTGTATCCTCCAAAACTGATATCGAAATGGCGTTTCCAAGGCTCAATAATTTCGGTTAAATGTTCATTGGTATAATCTTCTTTTGATCCGGCTGGAATTATTTTTTCGCTATCGCGGATACCGGCGGTCAATCGCTCTGCATATTGGATAGCTTTATCGGGTTCATTAGCCCAAAGCCCGGCAATATTTTCTAAAATGTTTATCCAGTCGTTCTTTTTGAAATATGTCCCACCATAAATTGGTCGTTGATCAGGCAAACAAATGCAGTTTAAAGGCCAGCCACCACTTCCTGTCATAAGCTGGACAGCATACATATAAATCTGGTCAATATCCGGGCGCTCTTCCCGATCTACTTTTATGCAGATGTAATGCTGATTCATGACCTCGGCAACTTCATGGTTTTCGAAACTTTCACGTTCCATAACATGACACCAATGGCAGGCCGAATAACCTATACTCACCAAAATCAATTTATGTTCTGCCTTAGCCTTTTCCAGTGCTTCTGTACCCCACTCGTACCAGTGAACAGGATTATAAGCATGTTGCAGTAAATATGGTGAAGAGGCTTTTATTAAATTATTGGGTTGATTTTCCATGATGTAAAGGTAAAAGGTTTAAGGCGTAAGGTATAAGGTTTTTGGGAAAGTTTTGTAAGCGGTACACGATTAGGAGACTTTGCAAAATCGTTAACAAAGTGCTTGTTTTAATAATTCTTACCTTATACCTTTAACCTTAGACCTTAAGCCATAGAATATGAAAATCACACATACCGAAATCTACCGCTTCAGCATCCCCATGGAGCCATTTGTTATTGCAACCGGCACGATGCATTTTGCTCAAAACGTATTGATCAGAATTTATACCGATGCAGGTATTCATGGCATTGGCGAATGCTCTGCCTTCCCCATGATTGTGGGCGAAACGCAGGATACCTGTATCGCTATGGCCAAGGATTTTGCTGCAATCTGGAAGGGTAAAAATCCTTTGGAAATTCCCGAAAGAATGAACGATTTATTGGGTTATGCCGACCACAACAGCACCATAAAGAGTGCGTTTGATATGGCCTTGTTTGATATTGCAGCAAAACATGCAGGCTTACCGCTTTATAAATTTCTAGGCGGACAAAAACGAACCATTGAAACCGATATGACCATTGGAATTGATACCCCAGAAGGTATGGCGACAACTGCGCTGAAATATAAAAATCAGGGCTGCAGGATCATCAAAATCAAACTTGGCAAAACAGTACACGATGATATTGAAAGGGTGAAACACATCAGAGCAGCCGTTGGTGATGATTTAGTCTTACGTTTGGACGCCAATCAAGGCTGGAGTTTTGATGATGCTTTATTTGCTTTGGGCGAACTGGAAAAATACAATATTGAATTTTGTGAACAACCCATGCGAACCTGGTATGATGATAAACTACCCGAATTGAATGTAAACTCTCCTATTAAATTAATGGCTGATGAAAGTTGTTATAATCATCATGATGCCCGTAAATTGATCAATAGTCAATCTACGACTTATTTAAATATTAAATTTTCCAAATCCGGAGGGATTTTAGAAGCACAAAAAATCCATGAAGAGGCATTACAAACGGGCGTTAAGTGCATGATTGGTAGCATGCTGGAAAGCCGAATCGCACTGAGTGCCAATTTACATTTTGCTTTGGCCAGTCCGAACGTGGTATTTTTTGACTTGGACACCTGCCTTTTGGGCCATTTGGTAGATCCTGTTGTAGATGGATTAACTTATGATGGCTACTTTTTAGATGTTCCTGAAACACCTGGCATTGGCGCCGAGGCAGATGAATTTTTCCTGGAAAAATGTGAAAACTGGACGGTTTAAAGCCCAACAACCCCAGCCCCTAAAGGGGCTTTTACTTTCCATCGTTCATACTAATTTTATAGGCTTTAGTTTTTCCATCTGGGTTTTAAGTCCTCTTTATGGGATATAGGAGCTCCTTACCTCAAACCCTACACCTTCTACCTTAAACCCTAAAAGGGATTTAGGGGTTCCTTATCTTTTCAAAAGCCAAACTATCGCCATTAAAAGCATTAAAATCTACTACATGGCCAATTCCATTAATTTTTGCCTTATCCGAATGTTGCCAAAATTTCCATCTGCTTTTATCTAATCTTAATTTTGGTTGATGATAATGTGCAATCCACAAAGGATAATCGTCAAAATCTCCATCTAAATTATCCTGATAAAACTTTAAGCCTGTATAAATGATCGGCCTCACCTTGGTTTTCATTTCAACATAATTTAGAAAATCCATCAGTTCTGCCCTCATTTTTAATGCAGAAACGCCATCCAAACTTTCCACATCAACTACCGGAGGCAAATCTCCTTTTTCGACATTCACAACCTGCAGAAAAAACTTCGCCTGTGTTTTTCCATCCCGCTTGGGTCTGAAAAAGTGATAGGCACCGCATACGATTCCGGCTTTGGGTGCCTCCCGCCAATTTCTCTGGAAATAAGGATCGATAGATAAAACTCCTTCGGTAGCTTTAATAAATGCAAATCGAATACTCACCTCATCTTCCTTCATGGCCTTGACTTTCTGCCAGTTTATCTTACCCTGATAATAAGAAACATCTATTCCATGAATGCTATATTTTTGAGGAATTTTAATATTAAAACTTTCGTAGACCCTATAGTTCGGATCTTGTCCCCAATCTTTAATCCAACGCCAGGTAGCGACAAAGCCTTTCAGAACATAACCATAATAAAATGGGGAAAGTAAAACCAATAGCAAACCGGCAATGGCAATTTTCCATTGTACAGGTATAGGTTTAGATTTTTTCTTTCTTGTGCTTGGCTTTCTTTTAGAGGGCGGCATATTATATTAAAGCTCCTAAGTTGAGAAAATCCTTTTAAATAAAAAAAGTAAGCTGCCCTCAGCTTGAATGTTTTTGCAAAAAAATCCCTTACCAAATTATTATAATGGTAAGGGATCACATTGTTTATCTTACAAACCTTACATTGCATGCGTTTGGCACCTATTTAATGCCTATAAGCAATTTTCAAATTACTGAGCCTCTTTGGATAATTCTTTCCTATTCTTAACATAGGTTTCTAACCACTTGTCTTGTTCCCAAAAGGTATGAAGAATGGATTCCCTGCTTCTGTAACCATGAAATTCTTTAGGCAACATAACCAATCTAACCGTTCCCCCATGTCCTTTTATCGCACTGTATAAGCGTTCACTCTGGATGGGAAAAGTTCCGGAGTTGTCATCATCTATACCATGTGTTATAAGTAATGGAGTTTTAATTTTATCTGCAAAATTAAATGGCGACATTTTATCATAAGTATCCTGGGCCTGCCAGAAAGTACGGGCTTCTCCCTGAAAGCCGAAAGGTGTAAGAGTACGGTTATACGCTCCACTCCTGGCAATTCCAGCGGCGAATAATTTAGTATGTGCCAGTAAATTCGCTGTCATAAATGCTCCATAGGAATGTCCGCCTACGCCAATTCGGTTTCTATCTACTACACCCATATTTGCTACATAATCAATAAGCGCTGTTGCATTGTTCGTTATCTGCTCAATAAAGGTATCATTAGGTTCTTCTTTTCCCACACCAACTATGGGCATATCTGCCTGATCCAGTACAGCATATCCCCTGGTTACCCAATATACCGGGGAACGAAATGCCAGCCTCGTAAAACGATAAGGCGAACCTTTTACCTGGCCAGCTGCTTCAACTGTTTTAAATTCCCTCGGGTAAGCCCAAACCAGGGCTGGTAATGGTCCCTCTTCTTTTTTATATCCTTTAGGCAAGTACAAAACTGCGGATAGTTTAATCCCATCTTTACGTGGATACGACAATAATGTTTTTTGTACGCCTTGTAAACTCGGATAAGGGTATCCAAAACTGGTTAATGCCTGTTCCTGCTTACTTTTAACATCTAGGGTAAAGAAATTAGGAGGCAGCTCTGCTGATTCCCTTGAAATGTAAATACTTCCTGTATTGTTAAAGAAAACAGGTATTTCGTAATGAGGTGCATTTGATTTAAACAGGGTATCCTGTTTATTGGTAAGCAGGTTCCATTTCATCAGGAAAGGACGATCTCCAAGTGGAGAAGCACCCGGGCCAATCGTAAATACAACGGGCTGCTCTCCTTTATCAAGCAAAAGTGTTTTGCCTTTGCCATATACAAAATTTCCAGGATCCGTATAACTATCTTCTGATGACCTCTTGGCAATTTCCTTAAGCACCTGGCCGGTTTCAGGATTAATAAGCGTCATTTTTTCGATGCGGTCTTTTCTCCAATGCTCGGTCACAATTGCATAGCTTTGGTTAACCCATTCCATTCCGCCGTATCTTAAAGTTGTAGAAAAAAGTTTTTTAGGTGTGCCTGTAAAAGGTGCTTCCAAACTGAATACCGCATCACGTTCGGCAACTTTAACCTTCGGATCTCCTTTATCCAAAGCTTCGGCCCATGCTAATGTTGCCGGAGCATCACTTCTCCATTCATAAGCGCGTGGCCCTGTAACTACGGCGTCAAAACCAATTGGCAATTTATCTGCAAGAGGCGCATTGTACATTTTTTTCAACAACTTACCCTGAGGATCTAAAATGCTGGTCTGAAAAGGAAAATAATTAATCGGAACCAGGTAAGAATAAGGCTTTTCTACGGTTTGTGCCATTAAATAACGACCATCCGGCGAGTAAGCTACATTACGATAAATAGCAGGTGCGCCCATTTTAGTCGCGCTTCCGTTTAAATCTACTAATTGCAGCTGCGAGGTAAGATAATAGTCCATTAAAGTTTGATCGTAAGCATTCTGCAACAAATACTGATACGTTCTGGAAGGTGTAATCACACCAAGGTTTTCTTGAACTACAGGACCAGTTGGTACCATATCTTCAACCGGTTTACTGCCTCGATCTGCAGGAATAAATTGTGCAAGAATATGCTTTCCGTCAGGAGCCCACTGTAATGTTTTTCCATAGGCATCATTCAGAAAATTATTGGTTAACCTTTTAGCTTTTAGAACTTTAACATCTACCAACCACAGTTCTACTCCAGATTGCTTATTATTACTAAAAGCGAAGTAGTTTCCATCAGCGTTCCAGGTAATATTGGTGATCCTCATTTTTTCCGAGAGGCCAGTCAGTTTTAATTCCTTACCTGTTTTTACATCCTTAAGCACCAGATGCTCAAAAATACCTGAAACTTCAGCTTCGGTAGAATTATTGACCGGGTTTACCTTAATTCCGGCTATTCCGATTATGGGCTGTGCAACCTCTTTTATAGAAGCATAACCAGGGGCCTCAACTAAAAGCATTAAACTCCCATCTTTACTGAATATGGCTGTAGGAGTTTCAGGTGCATCTACCAGATCAACAATACTCTTAGGGGGTAACTGGTATTTTAAATTTTCCTGGGTATAACCTGAAAGACTTAAACCGGCTATCAGAGACATGCTTAGAAATGATCTTTTTAGAAACAGTTTAAATGTTAAATGATTAAATTGTTTGGTTCGTGAAGACACGAACCAAGGCCTAAGAAATGATCTTTTTGTATATAAATCGTATTTCATGATTACAAATTATTTGTTTAGGTATAAATTATTAAAAAGCATTTTAAAGGTACTGTGCGACTGGGCCCGGAATGTGATTTCAGGGGCATAAGCAAATAATTTACCTTTGCCTATTGGTGCAACAAAAGCGACAACTCCATCTTTAAGATAAGATTGGCCCCATGCCCATCCGCTGCTCAGTGCTGCCTCCTTACCAAACCAGGCCAATGGTTTTACGCCCTGACTTTCGGCCCCGCTATCCAGTTTAAACAGCGGACTGTTATCGAATACCATATCTACCTGGGCAGGCATACCCCAGTTTGGAGCAAGTTTGGTATCCACATTCGCTTTTAACAAACTACCCGGAATATAAAACTTATCAGAAGGAAGCGGAACTTCTTTTCCCTCTTTATTTTCTACCAAAGCATCTTTTACCGGCAAGCCCAAATGAAAAGCCAGAGCTGTGCTGCTGCCAACAGCCACAACATTCCCTCCTTTTTCTATAAATGTTTTCAATTGGGGAATTGATTTTTCAGTGGTAATGCTTCCCCACATATGGCGAAATTCTTGCGGAATATCTTCAGGCTTCAGTTCCCTTCCACCTCTTCTGGTCGCAGCCGCATTAGCCCTTACCGGAGGGATTCCGCCATCTATAAATAAAATCACATCATATTTGGAGTTCAAATCTCCTTTGTCAATATCCTGTGGATATATCACCTGGAATGGAAAATGATATTGCTCCATCATCCATCTTACCCATCCTGAAGGCATAGAGCCTCCATATTGATCAAACAATGCGATACGGCCCGGGCTTATCTGTGTTACATCGGCAGGTTTCCTGCCAATAGCCTTTGCCTCGGTACCAAATGTTGTACCGGACATTTTTAGTATATCCATACCTTTAGATGGGACGTAAAATGAACCTTCAGGCATATTTTCTTCAGCTTTATTTATCCTGTAAACAGGGATTCCGGCTTTTAAGAGTTCATTTACAGCAATAAACGAGTTGTTTAGCCCTGTGCTCAACAAATAACCTGCGGTTGAAGCCGTTACTGTTTTTTCTGGCATAGCTTGTAACTTTCCATAAGGGATACGCTCAAAAGGACCATCAAAACTTTCGATCAAGCGGTCTACTTTTACACCCATCTGGAATGCCAGGGTCCAACCGGCGGCGTCATAAGGGCGTACAGGTGGTCCTCCGGGATACTGAAAATCATTGGGGTGATCTTGTGGCTCAAACATATCCAGTACATGTGGACGGAAAGCCTGATTTGTTTTAACTATATAAGAACCAGTCGGATAAGTTCGTTCATTTACAGTAAAACTAGCAGTAGCACGTTGAACCAGAACACCGGATTTGAGCAATGCGTTTACGAATTTAACTGCAGTCGGAAAATCAGTTTGATCTGCAGGGATGATATATCCCCTCGCATCACGGTAGGCCGGGTTTTTTAATACCGCATCGTAATACTTAACGGGAACTTCGCTGGGTACTCTGCCATTGGCATCTTTTTCAATCTTTCCTTCTTTTTTATCTTTTTCATAAGCTGCTTCTATGGATGCGATATATTTAGGTTGCAGTGTCCAGTTGTCCTGGTTGCCTTTTTGGATAGCATTACGCCCCATTACATAAATGTTATAAAGCAGTTTATCTTTTAACCTACTGGCGTAATCCAGAACACCATAATTTAAGGATACCGAATAGTCTATAGATCTCCTGAATTTCCAGGCTTGTGGTGTTACCGGATTAGGTGTTGCGTTATCCGGAATTAATCTTTGAGGAACCAGTGGGATTGTCATTGGTGTCGGGTTACCTGTAATCTCGGTAAGCAAACCGATCATGTTGTGGAAATATGGCGTGGTTCTAAGCCCTCCATTCCACCAGGTAGAATAAACCGAGCCCGCCAAGCGGGTATAACCGGGTTTACCTTCTGCATTTAAACGATTAATCATAGATGCGGCTACCCCATCAATTCCCGTAATTAGCAAAGGATCGTATACAAAGTTGAAAGGATCTCGGTAAGGCGGACCCGCTACTACTGCTCCGGCGGGTGCGGTTTGATGGTGGTTATAAATGATCTGAGGCATCCATTCAATATATTGCTGCCTTGCAATGTTCGTGCTTTCTTTCATATTCATCATATAAAAATCACGGTTATTATCATGGCCGATATATTTTTGGTATAAACGTGGAATGCTCATATTCTTTTTAGCTGGATCCTTTTCATTCATATACCAGTTGGAAACCAATTCCTGCCCGTCCGGATTTACCTGCGACAGTAAAATAATCACATCATCCAGAATACGGAGCGTTTCTGAGTCTTTCCGGCTCAGCAATGTATAATAGGTTTCAATCAGTTGCTGGGTTGCTACGGTTTCGGTAGCATGCAATCCCCCATCAATCCATATAATTGCTTTACCTTCAAGAGCCAGTTGTCCGGCTTCTTTTTCATCCAGATTTTCTGCCCTTGCCAATTTTTGAGAAATCTCTTTATACTTTTCTATATGCTTTAGGTTGGCAGGCGATGAAATCACCATTATATACTGCTTTCGCCCCTCTTCTGTTGTTCCAATTTCCTTCAGCAATACCCGGTCAGAAACCGAGGCCAGTTTTTTGAAATAAGCCTCGGCCTGCGTATAATTGGCCAGCTTATAATCATCGCCTATATTAAAGCCGAAAAACTCCTTCGGACTGGGGATTACCTGGGCTTCAACCTGTATGGCACCTGCCAATGCGGTAAAAACCAGACCACAAATGATATTTCTATAATTCATCATTTTTACAATATATTTAGAAACCGTTTAATTTTTCTTTATCGTTAGCTGATTCCGATAAACCGGGACAGCATGACGCATTTTTAATTGTTTACTATTTTCTTGTTTAGAATCAGTTCATCACCTGAAATCGGAAATATATAATTTGGAGATGAAGCTGAAGCTGCTGGCACTGAATGTGCAGGTTTTGCCGGAATATCGATACCTAAACGCATGATATCCGCATTACGAATACCCTCTCCTAAAAACTCTATATGTCTTTCTTTCAAAATTGCGGCTATAAGCGATGCATTATCCGCAAAACTGTCCACAGTATAATTCGTTGTTTTATCCGAACGGTTTCTAACCGCAGCCAATAGAGCCACTACCTTCGAATCCACACCAGAAGTCGTTCTGGCCATTGCTTCAGCCAGGTTTAACATCACTTCCGAATAACGGATAACCGGTGCATAATCTAAATAAGGTGAGGCCAGCTTAAATTTAGTTAACCATAACTTACGGGTAGTGGTTCCTGTTAACAGAAAATTCCTACGATCGTCTGCAGTGGTCCAGGTCGGATCTGCAGGGATGCCATTGGCATAAAGATAGTAATTTGCCGCTCCATTACTGGCAGAAGAACCTCCATCGCCTGTGCCCGGCAAATAATAATTACCCAATGCAGTGCCCGGTGCATCGTTACTGGTAAATGGCAAAGAAAAAATAGACTCCACAGTTGTATAAGGTGCATTAAACACCGCCTGGATACTTGGATTTAAGGCATTGCGAACACCAGATGCTGCTGCAAAGGGAGCAGCTCCGGAAACTATTTTATTGGCCTCAGTGATCACATTCGCATAATCCTGCATGCTTAAATACACCCTTGTTTTCAATGCGATAGCTGTATTTCTATGAGCCCGGGTGGTATTAAGCACAGCTGTGCTATAGTTAACAGGCAAATTTTGTTCGGCAAAATCCAGATCTTTAAGAATCTGATCATAAGTCTCTTTTACCGTACTTCTGGCCAAATCGTAATTCCCGACATCATGATTGCCATTCAGTCTCAATGGCAGACCAGGTTTTGAGCCTGCACCATTTAAATAAGGCTGTGCATATAATTGCAGCAAATAATAGTAAGCAACTGCCCTAATTAACCGGGCTTCTGCAATATAATTTTTACCCAATGCATCTCCTACTACCGCTGTTCCGGTTTTATCCATACCATCTATAAAAACATTTGCTGCATTAATAGCCTGGTAACCAGCCTCCCAAATATCAATCACATCACTCGTTGTAGTTTGGGTGAGCAATTGGTAGGTTATGGAGCCTGTTGCAGCATTTAAGTTGGTGGAAACAAAATCGCCTGAGCGTATATCGCTGGCAATAAAATAAAACGAGCCTAAAAAATCAGCTGCCTTTAACCTGAAATACAAACCATTTACCTGGGCCTGGATACGCCCGGCAGTGGCAAACGCATCAACATCGGTGATTAAGGTAGTTGCTTTAGGATTAAGGTATTCGTTCTTTTTACAAGAAGAAAACAACATTAAACCTGTACTTAAAATAAGCAGTGATTTAAAACCGTATCTGTATATTATTGATCTTTTTATCATGATCTTTCTAATTATTGTGTTCAAAAAATTAAAAATTGCCTGGCTGTTATCAGAAACCAAAATTTAAACCAATAAGAATTGCCCTGGCATTTGGAGATTGATTTTTATCTATCCCCTGCGAAATCGCATTATTTGCATTTGTGGTAACCTCAGGATCCATACCGGTATATTTGGTTAATAAGGCTAGATTTTGTCCGCTTACATATATTTTGGTATTGGATAATTTAAATTTACTGATGAAATTTTTGGGTAAACTATAGGATAACATGGCACTTTTTAATCTTATAAAATCAGTAGAACTCACATTAATATCCAATGGCAATGTATTTCCGTTAGAAACATTATCGCCATTAATAACTTTTGCGATGTCTGTTTGCTGCCCAGGCTGTTGCCATCTGTTCAGCATATCAACAGAGTTGTTCCAGAAACGGTTATCCCGCATGGTTGCCTGGGTACCATTCATCATATAACCACCCAATTGATAGGTTAACAAAACATTTAATTCAAATCTTTTATAGCTGAATACGTTGGATAGTCCACCAAATATTTTCGGGGCCGATTGTTTATAAATCACGGCATCAGAAGCCGGGGTAATGGCCGGGGCACGGGTATTATCCTCATACGACCACTGGAACTGAGATGGCGAACCCGGAACAACTACATGCTGATACAATACCTTCTTGCCTGATTTATCCATGAAAATCCGCCTGCCTGTTGCGGCATCAACCCCGCCTGTACGAATGGCATAGATCATTCCGGCAGAATAGCCAGGCAAAGTAATGGTAAATGCATCACCGCTGCCCACAATAATACTGGGTACACCATCGGCCAATTCCAATACCTTGTTTTTATTTGTGGTGATGTTAAATGAAGTATTCCAGCTAAAGTTATCTTTCCTAACCGGCATACCACTTAAGGAAAACTCAATACCTGCATTGTACATTTTACCAACGTTCTGTAAAATAGCGTTGTTTGTCGCATTAGGAATACCTGCCGATGGAGGAAGCGGAACGCCAAATATCAAACCATCGATGTTGTTTCTGTAATACGAAAACTCTCCGGTTAATTTGTTGCCAAATAAGCCAAAATTTATACCGATATCTGTTTTCTTACTGGTTTCCCAATGCAAATCAGAGTTTCCGGTAGCTGAATAGATTAAACCCGACTGACCGCCATATAGTGCTGCTGAATAGGTATTTATCGCACCAAAATCGCTTAATCCACCAATGTTACCTACTTTACCATAGCTGGCACGTAACTTCAAACTGTTGAAAGTATGATCTAAACCACTTTTAGACCAAAAATCTTCTTTTGCCAGGTCCCATCCTCCTGAAACTCCCCAAAAAGTACCTTTTTTATTATTTGCACCCAATGCAGAGTATTGATCTTGCCTGTAATTACCCGTTAAAAAATATTTTTGTTTATAGTTATACTGCAAACGGGTAAACAAAGAGAACAGATAGTTATCAAAAACAAAGTTAGCTGTATTATTGATGGTTACATTTTGCCATCCGCCTTGAATATTCGTATATAAAGGGTCTGTCTGGCCCGTACGTGTTAATCCAAATTGGTTTCCGTTTGTTTTTTGCTCTTCCTCTCCCAATAACAAATTAAAGTTATGATCGCCGATCGCTTTATCTGCCGTAAGGGTATTTGTCCATACCCAACGTGTTCTATTCGATTGTACACTTCCACTGCTTCCATTGGTAGAAATTGCTTCCCCGCTAATTGGGCTAAGATAATTTTCAAAGGTTACGTAGCGGTAATCTATACCATAAACAGACCGGGCCGATAACCAGGGCTTTGGATTAATTTGTATATAGGCATTGGATTGAATGTTGTTTACCTTATTATTGGAATAATTGGAACTCATGGAAACGACCGGATTATAAAACCCAAACCTAGATTGGCCAGATAAATGGCTGGTATTATCCTGCATGCCTATAAAGCCGGCAGATGTGCTGTTAAACGAACCATCCTTGTTGTAAGGAGCAGCAATAGGGGCGCTGATTAAGGCTAACCTGGACATACCGCCTGATGAAGAGGAGTTACTGCGTGAACCATTAGACATGGCCGAAGCATTCAGTTCATTGTTGTAATTAATTTTTGCCCCAAGGCTTAACCAGGATGTAGTTTTATTATCTACATTGAACAATACAGATTTTTGGTTAAAATTATTTTTCTGGAATATACCTTTCTGATTGTTATAACCTATTGAGGCATAATATTTAGTAGACTCGGAGGCTCCTGATATATTCAGGTTATTATTGGAAGAAATCCCTGTACGATAGATATAATCGTACCACCGGGTATCTATCCGATTGCCATTTGCATCTAATGAAAAATCGTAATAGTTTGTTGTGGCATTATAGGTATTCTCATTTCTTAAACCTTCGTTTTTGATCTCTAAATACTGGGCAGCGTTTAATAACTTAGGCAGGTTACTGGCATTATTAAAACCAAGGCTGGTAGAGAAGTTGATTTTAGCTGCACCCAGTTTGCCTTTTTTGGTGGTTACAAAAACAACACCGTTAGCTGCACGACTACCATAAATACTTGTTGCAGCTGCATCTTTGGCAATATCAATACTTTCAATATCTTCCGGATTAATGGAAGACAGGGGATTGTTTGAGGCATTGCCAATGGTACCCTCATCTTCACCGGTAAAACTCGGCACCCCATCAATTACAACCAATGGATACGAACTTAAAGAAAGTGAATTGGTACCCCGAATCCGAAATACAGGCGCCTCGTTTAAATTACCGGAATTGGAAATGATGTTTACACCAGTAGCACGCCCGCCCAGGGCACCTTCAAAACTGGTTACCGGCTGATCGGCCAATGTACTGCCCTTTACACTGGAAATGCTCCCGGTAACTTCCGATTTCTTTTGGGTACCATATCCAATTACGGTGATTTCGTTCAGATCCGATTTATCGGGAACCATCCTGATATTCAGAATCGGAGCAGCCTTAACTTCCTGTGTTTGATAGCCAATAAAAGAAATAACCAGAACTGCCCCATCATCTACTCCCTTAAGAGCGAAGTTTCCATTATTATCGGTCATGGTTCCTTTCGTCTCATTTTTAACCTTAACAGAAGCTCCGGGCAGGCTTACCCCTTTTTCATCTGCAATACGCCCTTTCACATCAATAACCGAGGCCATTTCCAGTTTTTCCTTTGGTGTAATCAGCACGGTGTTGTTTTTTAACTGATAGCTAAAAGGCTGTCCTTTAACAGAAAGTTTCAGGGCTTCTTCCAGCGAAACATCTTTAACATCAATAGAAACTAAATTCGCGGTCACAATCAGATCGGAATTATACAGCATGCTACATCCGCTTTGTTTCCTGATTTCAGAAAGTACTTTTTTTAAGGAAGCGTTTTTTTCTGATAAAGTGATGTTGATCCCCTGACTTTTGGCATTTACCTGTAAAAAGACAATGCTCAAAAGGAAAATGCTCAGTTTTTTTACGATACCGAACTTAGTGGTTAAAGCAGGTGTTGAGTTTTTGCTTATAGAACCGCAAAACACCCGCTCATAAGGTACATGAAAATTCATACTTAGTTTAGTTTAGGTGATAATTAAATTGGTTTAGATTAATCAATATATCTTTTTGATTATCATCGTGTTGGATTTGGTTTGGTAATTTTTCTGTTTACATAAGCTTTGGGTTTAGGTTAAATCTATTATCTATTATCTATTATCTATTATCTATTATCTATTATCTTTTATCTTTTATCTTTTATCTTTTATCATCTATTTTTCCCTAATCTCTATCCGGGTTTTTCCTCCTCCCGGCAAACGCTCTATCCTGAATTTTAAATTGCCTGTCAGCTCAAGCATATCCAGCACTTGCGATAAGCTTACCTGCCTGGAAATAAAGCCATGGTAATGGGTATCCGGAATCTGATCATAATTTACCTCAACATCATACCAGCGTTCCAGTTGTTTCATAATATCGTTCAGGCTCATATTGTTAAACATAAAATTCCCATTTTTCCAGGCCATTACTTCATCCAGGTTTACCTGGGCTATTTTGATTTTATCTGCGTTTAATATGGCCTGTTGTCCCGGGCTCAGTATATTAACTGCCCTGGAATTGAGATTGGTTACCTGGACACGTCCTTCCAAAAGGGTTGTTTTAATCGCGTTTTCATTTCCGTAGGCCTGAATGTTAAAATGTGTACCCAAAACCTTTACTTCCTGATTTCTCCCCTTTTCGGATGATGAAATTACTTTAAAGGCTAAGCTTTCCTGGTTCTGCTCATACGGACTGATTTCAAAATAAGCTTCCCCTATTAATTCAACCTTACGCTCATGGTTCAGAAATGCAGTGGGAAATTTTAATGAAGAAGCCGAATTTAGCCAAACCTTACTCCCATCCGGCAAGTTTACCTGGTATTGTCCGCCCCTTGGGGTACTTATGGTGTTAAATTCGGACGCTGTATTTTTGTTCTTTCCTGCAGCGTTTTCCGGGTTCTGCAGCGTATAAATCAATTGTCCATCTGCTACCTTGGTAATGCTAAGTCCGGATTCATTTGCGATTTTACCATTAGACAGGTCGTTTAAGGCTATTTGTGTTCCGTTGGCTAAGGTCAGTATCGCTTTATTCCCGCCCGGAGCAATGCCCGGAAGAGGTGCTTCTTTCTTTTCAATAACCATAGATGCAGGCAATTGCTTTTCCTTTACCGGTTCCTTAAACCATAGCAGTGCTGCGGAAGATACCAGGAGCAGAACCGCAGCAAATTTAAAAATCGCGGACCATCTCCAAACTTTCGCCTGAACGTTTGCTTTATCGCTTTCTAAAACCTTATTCAGTATCCGCTTACTTTCTGATGGCGTAAATGCGGGTTTTTCAGATTCAAACTCTTTCCAGGTTTCGCCTAATAATTCTTTTGCTTCCTCTTCATTTGCAGGATCGGTTAATAAATGCATCAGCTCTGCCTTTTCCGCATCATTAGCCTGTTTAGACAGGTAAAGCTCGAAAAGAAAAAATAAGCGTTTGTTTGTCATAAGTGTATTTTGAATAGAGCGTTTTCAAAACCCCGAACCGGGTTAATTACACTAAAGACACTTCATGATAAGAAAAGGGGATATTGGGAATTAAAATTATTTTATTTTCAACCAGATTTCTGAATTGGCTATTGGCTGTTGGCTCTTAGCTATTGGTTAATTGGCCTTGGCTGTTAGCTATTGCCTATTATCTATTATCTATTACCCATTCCCTATTATCCATTCCCTATTACCCATTCCCTATTACCCATTTTAAAAGAAAACAGCGGTAACCTGAAACAGGATGATGAGGCCGGGCGGAACCTCATATACCCGTAAATACTTGACAACCGATCTTAAGGCCCATTGCTGGTATTTTTTTACCGAAGCGGGCGAAATGTGCATTTCGGTTGCAATCTCCGGATTTTTGAATCCCTGCATCCTCAACATAAATACCTTTTTTTGCTGTGGCGGAAGCTGTACAAGGGCTTTATCTATTAAAACCTGGAAATCCACACCCTCTGTTAACGAATCCTGCTGATCTTCATAAACAAGCTCATATTTATGGTGACTCTGGTACTGCGCCTGCCGTTTCTGATCGTTGACCATTTTGCGTAGGGCATTTAAGGTATAATTTCGGGTCAGGATAAAAAGAAAGGAAGTAAACTTTTCAATGCGGTCTATATTTTCGCGGTTGTTCCAAACTTTAATAAATACATCCTGGATAATCTCTTCGGTCATTTCTGGCGAATCCGTGAGCAGCAAAACATAGGCTCCAAGCTCGTTGTGATAGGCCATAAATAACTCCTCAAAGGCTTTTTCATCTCCTTTTTTAACCGCTTTAAGCAAGGCTGATTCGTTATGTACTGGTATTATGGCCACCGCTGATCAAATTTATTCAGTGGAATGGCAATGTGCAAATTTTAAGTTGCGGTGGAAGGTAATTATTTGGTTACTTGGGGGAGGAAGAATCAATCAAAAGGTACAAGTGAATAGTTAGAATACTTGTTACTATTGTGAAAATTTTCAAACTAAAGTTCAATGAGATTAATTATAAACTTCCTGTGCAACTTGATTTATTTTAGTATTATTTGAAGGAATCACTTGCAAATTTCGAAAAAGTGTCTTGAAAATTCGCTTAAATTCTTTCTTTGTTAATGCTCCAAACAACACAGAAATTAATGCTCTTTTATTTCTAATCTATGCCCAAAATACACGAATTCTTAGTCATTACTAAGAATAATATTTTAAAAAATTCTGCTCATTGCATTAAAGAATGGGAAAGAAATCAAATTTTGAATTAGCTATTGTTGAAAACGTTAAAAAAATCAGGAATCAACATAAAAAATCACAACCTTATATAGCAATGATTTTAGATGTTACTGATGGCTATGTCGGGCAAATTGAGAGCTCGAAATCGTCCAGTATGTATTCTTACGATCAGTTGAATAAAATTGCTTTGGAGTTTGATTGTAGTCCCAAAGATTTTATGCCAGATAAACCAATAGACGAATAAATAATGCCTTCTTAAATTATGCAAAGTCATCCAATGACTTTCCAAATAGTTTTATAATATTCAATACAAATTATTTAATCATTTAAAAATTACTGATGCTAACCATAGATAACGCCTTCAACACAGAAAACAGCAGTGTATTTTCATATTATCAAAGACCTGGAGTGGGGTTTTATATTCCATTATATCAGAGAGAATATAGCTGGGACCAAGACAATATCGAACAGCTTTTAGAAGATATTTCTAAGGGAATTGAAGGTCTAATTGAAAATGGAGATGATGAGATTCGCTTTTTAGGCACCATTATTACAGTTACTGAAACCGATAAAAGCAAAGTACAGCCACAAGATACCAGGGCCTTACCATCATCTATTGAAAAAGTAATTGATGGGCAACAACGTTTATCCACAATATCATTAATTTCCGCCCTATTATATCACCATATTTCAGTAGTAAAAGAGAAGATATTAAAAGCTATTAAGAAAAGTGATAATATTGATAAACAAGATATTGAAGATCAAGTAAACGAAATTTGTGATTACTGGCAACAACGATTAAAAGAAGTTTTTTCAGTTGATTTAAAGCGTGGTACTCCCCAACTCAAACCCAAAATTATTAGAGGAAGTAAAGATAAATGGGTAATGAACGAAGAGCATAACCATAGTTATAATTCTCATGTTTCAAAATACTTATTTGAATTTATAGAACACTTTTTTAGAGGTGGCTCCTTTCCAAAATTTGATAGAGATTTTAATGCGGGGAAAAACCTAAACACCGTTAATAATTGGTTAAACAGAATTGTTTCCCAAGCACATACTGATGATAATGGTTTTTGTTCATCTATTGATATTTTAGAAAGTATTAAGCAAGAAAATATATGGCAATATGAGAGAGATAACCTAGCAGATATTATCAAAGAGGGACTTCCAGAAAAAACATCCATTGCAACCTCATTAAGTATTCTAGTACAAACTTTGGCTGTATGCCATTATTTGCTTGATAGATGTTGTTTCACCATTATACAGCCTATAAGTGATGATTGGGCCTTTGATATGTTCCAGTCTTTAAATGCTACAGGAACACCATTAACAGCTATAGAAACTTTCAAGCCTCTTGTTGTAAATGTAGTTGAACTAAAAAAAGAGGATTTTAAAAAATCGATAGAAAATAAGTATTACACTAAGATCGAAAGTGCATTCGAAGATTTAAAAACTGCTGCTCAAAAAAGCAAGTTAACCAACGAATTACTGACTTCTTTTGCTTTACCCGTTGAGGGAAAAAAATTGGCTTCGCACTTTAGCACTCAACGTAAATGGTTGGATGAAATCTATAATAAAAGATTAGATGATGATGGTAAAAAAGAGTTCATTAAATTTTTCGGCAATTATACTGAGTTCTATAATGAAATATGGAACGATTATACCGGAAAGAACAATTTACCTCTTACAAAATTAGAAGGAGCTGCAGATGCAGATCTAGTTTCTATGCTCATATTATTCTTGAAAGAAAGTAACCATAAAATGGCTATTACTATACTTGCACCATTTTACGGAGATGTGATAGAAGGCAAAGAAAACTCTGTATCCAATTTTGGCACTGCTGTAAAAGCGATATCAGCATTTTACATTTTATGGAGAGCTTCTAGATCAAATTCTGGCTTAGATGATGTTTATAGAACTTTTTTCAAAGGCTCTACCAAACTAGACTTGGCACCACATACTTGGTTAGATCTGAAGAAATTTGATCTTAATGAAATCAAAAGCTATTTCTTGAACGCCTTAAACCTAAGTGATAAAGCAAGCTGGACTGATAAAGCAAGTTTGCAACTTACCTATGAAAGTTCTCGTTCAATTTGCAAATTTGCATTACTCAATGCTGCCCATGAAACGATTGCAGATGCTGCCCAACCTGGTTTATTTAAAAAGGCCACAACTGGCTCATCAAATTATCTAAGACTAGAAAAATGGAGCTCTAAAGACTTAGAAACTGTAGAACATATTGCTCCAGTAAATTCAAATGATACTTGGAGCGAGACTCTTTATGGGAATGATGCTTTTTATAACTTGATTGGCAATCTTACGCTTTTACCATCAGGAATAAATACAAGTGCTAGTAACAAGGGATGGAAAGAGAAACTACTTTATTATAAGCACATGAGTGAAAAAGATTTAGATAAATTAACCGAATTAACCAACAAAGCCATTGCAGAAGGCATTTCTCTTGCCTCAAGCACATTAGAAATTCTTAAAAACTCTAATTTTTCTGATCACATTCAACACATCTTAACTATTGATGACACCAAAGAATGGAACGCTGAAATAGTATTGGCTAGATCTAAAAGAATTACAGAGTTTTTGTGGGATAGGGTTTATGGCTGGCTAAAATAATATTTGAGAAAATGATAAATTCTGCATTTGACTTGGGAGAAGAACTCAACAACCGTACCGTCAGATATATTCTTCATCTTCCATTATGGAATGGATTTAACTATCCAAATATTAATCTTGATTTCTCAAATTGGATATCCATAAAATATTTGAATAATACAGGAACAGCGCTTAACACTTTAGTATCTTCAGTACCAAATAATTCTGGAGGCCTATATATATTTTATATTAAGTGTCCTATTATCGGAGGTCTTACTGAATATCCGTTATACATCGGAAGGGCACAGCTTTCTTCCAGTCAAAATCTACGTAAAAGAGTAAAGGAATATTTTCAGCACTATTTAATGAATGATGAACGTCCAAAAATAACCAGGATGATTAAGTACTGGGGTTCTGAACTTTATCTTGCATATTATCCAGTAGCTTCAAACCAAAATATTATAAACCTTGAGGCAGACATTATCAATAGTACCTTATTTGCCATGAATGATCAGATACCTGATCAGATTATTTCACAAGCAGTTAAAGCATTCTCATTATGAAAATACCAGCAATAAGAGCCAAAATAGGAATTTGGGAATATTATGTTACCACTCTTACCTTTGAACAGGTCAGCACCTATATCTCCAAAATAGATGACCAACTACACCAAAGCCAAGGACTTAAAGATTTAATACAGCGGAGTATAACTGACAACTATTTGAGCATTAAAGAATATATTCTAAATCAACCAGAAGTTTTCTTTAATTCTTTAGTATTGGCAGTATATGACCGCTATCCTAACTGGAGAGAAATCACTTTTAAATATGATGACCTCGAAACGTATCAAATGGGACTCTTAGAATTTCAAGAAGAACATAAAATTTTTCCCGTTGACGGACAACATCGTGTAGAAGGAATAAAAGAAGCATTAAAAGCAAATCCAGATTTAAAAGACCAAAAAATCACAGCAATTTTTATTGGTCATAAGAATGATGATGAGGGAAAGAAAAGGACTAGAAGACTTTTTACAACATTAAATAGATATGCGAAACCTGTCAAGGATGATGATATTATAGCATTAGATGAGGATGACATGGCCGCTATAGTGACTCGAAATCTATTAGAAGAATATTCACTTTTCACTGGTAACAGAGTTATTTATGCCAAACAAAAAGCGATTCCTCCTTCCAATAAGCATGCTATAACATCTATTATTACACTCTATCAAGCTAATGTACAGCTTCTAAAATATTTTATATTTAAGAGAGATGGAAAGAAACCAACAAAAAAAAGATTAGAAACCGTTTTAAAATTTAGACCTACTGAAGACCTTTTGAAAGAATTTGAAAGCTTTGTTATTCATTTCTGGAATGCCTTTACTCAAAAGATGGAAATAATAACACTTTACTTAAATAGTAAAGAATTGACTGAATCCTTAAGAAATAACGAAACTGGAGGTAATTTAATTTTTAGACCAATAGGATTTCTTCCTATTGTTAAAGCTACAATAAATATAAAAGAACGCACAGGGAAAGAATTCTCAGATATTTTCGAACGCTTCAATACTATCGATTTTAATATCAACTCTAAACCATGGCAATATGTAGTATGGAATCCTGTAGAGAGAAAGATGATAATGAGCTCTGATTCAATTACAGAGAATCTATTGATATTTTTATACGATAAATATTTACTTTCAGCAGTTGAAACAAGAAAGCTAAGTAAAGGATATGCGGCTAAGCTATCAATAGAAGATCAGGAAAATATTAATAATATTCTTGAAATGATCTAAACAAAACATGCTAAACAACCTTCTTCTTCTGCATCTAAAATATCAATCAGTTTATTTGATTTACTATTTTTTTTCTCCCTCTCTTGGGTAATTATAAATTCTTCTTTAATCTGTTTAATGCGTTCAGGATTAATCAATTCTTCTAAACGCTCATCCTGCATCCAGGTATAACCATCTTTCTCATACTCCATAGCTAAAAAGAATTTGGTTGGGTTTTGCTCATAGAGCCAAACCCATTCTATTTTGCGTTGAAAAAAGCAGAAGAAACAGCCCGAACGGCTCCGGTTGTATTTACCTGTTTGGCCATTTACATGGTAAGGAATTTCTTCATAATATGCAGGCACTCCTACCCCGCTTTCTCTTAAAATTTGAAATATATCCTCACGTATTAAAATAGATTCATTATCCAACAATGGAAATTCATCAACCATTGCAATTGGCAACTGTGTATCCTTTAAGGATTGGAAAGTAACATGATTAAATTCTTTAACCCCAAGATCCATTAAAGCCTTAAGTTTCTGATTCTGACTGTATCCTAAAGATAATGGCGTATTTATAATATCAACTGCTCTTTGATAAAGGTTCTGGTTCAAAAATTCTTTATAGAGATTTAGCAATTTCTTTTTGTTATCATTTGCCAAAACTTTACCTATAACCTCTTCGCTCCATATATTCTGTCGAAAAGGGAAAATAGATTGAACATTGGGTTTAGTCGAGATATAACCTTCTCTTTCTTCATCTCCTCTAATGCCCACATAAGAAACTACTGGAGTTGTACCGATATAATTTTCGAAAGGCTCTATTTTTAACTTCTGGGTACACCAACGTGCATTAGATGAGGGTAAATAGCCACCATATAAATTATGATAAAAATCAAAAGGGTTATCATGATCAGCCGTTTTAGCATAAAGTTTTTCAATAGATACACCTAACTTAGATTCGAGGTTTTTAATCAGCTGATAGGTTTCATCTAATTCCTTACCTGTATCGCAGGTATAAAATTCGATATCCATTTGCGGATATAGCCCTTTCATATAGATAGCTAATGCCGCACTATCTTTACCACCTGATATACCTAAAACATGCCTTACCTTATTTTGCATCTTTTTCTAGTTCTTTTTTGAGTAGATGAGCCAATATAGCAATTTTTGTAACATGATTTTCTTTCTCCATGAAAGTTGACAATTCATTTTCAATATACTTAAACTTGGCATCTTGCTCTTTTGGCAATCGGATAAGCTTATGATTTAAGGCCATACCTGGGGTACTAATCTCCAATTTAAACACTTCTTCTTGTTCCAAATTAACATTTTGAAGCGCCATATCATTTAGATTATCTAATTCATGAATAAGGTCTAAAAACCGTTCTTGTAATTGGTCTACTTCCTGGTCTATAATTGCATCTAATGTTTTCCCTACAGTAGCCTGAGCAACAGAGGAAAGCCATGCTCCTCGATCTTCCAATGGTGAACATAGCCGATCATAAAAAGTCTTCTGATAAGGTAATAGCAAATATTGTTTCAATGCACCTTGATAACGAGATCTAATTTGATCTTTATATTCGTTAAATGAATAGCTTTTATTCCATAATGAATTGATAATAGCTTCAAACTTATCTAACAGATCATCATAAGCATTGCGCAATTCACGAATGCTATTTTGCAGTTCGGCACTAAAATCAATTAACAGTTCTGGTGTTTTATTCAGCTGTACCAAATCATAATTCAAAGCGCTTGGCAAATCTTCAAAGAAAAGCTTTTCGGGTTCTGTAGCATCAGTTAAAGCTTTCCTAACCGCAATAGTTTTCTTTGTTAACTTCTTAGTTTGCTTAACATAGGGCTTTAATTCTTTATAAAATTTAAAGAATGGGACAATGGTTTTGATAAAAGCATCGTTAGAGGTTTGTTTGGCTTCAGCTAAAGCCAGCAAATCACGGTATTGATTAAACAAACGTACTTTTATGCCATCTGTATCGTAAGCCTTGATGGTATATTGCCCTGGATTTTTGACCAATAGTTCTAAAACTTCTGAATCTACTTCTGGAATAAAACCATTTATACCATACATGGCAAAATCGTCAGATTTCATGATGAGGTAAATGGGAATCCAGAAATCCAAAAAGCCTCGTTTCAATTTATAGGGCGCTTGCTCCAATACATCATATAAATCGGCAACACTGCGTTTTGCACCTTTAGTACCATTTACAAAATCATTTGAAGCCCGAAACAATGGCATAAACTTATTACCATCTTGGGCAGGATCTGTAATTTCTTGCAAAGCCCAACCATTTGCTGTTTTTTGGTGAATACCGGTTTGCAGTAACAAGGATAGGTAAATACTTTTTTGTGGCGGGAAACCCTCTATACCTAGACCTTCTTCATTTTCATGATTGAGTATGGCATCAATCAATGATTTTCTTGCATTTGAAATAGCACCCGAAAGCTTTGTTTTATTGGCCAGTTCACTGATAAAAATAGGGGTTGATGGGTAAATCCTCCCAGCAATTTCAGATAGAAAAGCATTAAAATGTTTACTATTTTGAAATAATATCTTTTCTCCCTTATAATACCAGTTTACGGATTCCCAATCATAAAAACCTTCGTAAAGAAAATAATTTAACAGGTTTTTTTGTATATCAATAACGGAATTGAGTTCTCTTTGGATAATTTTATCGTAGAAGTACTTTGATTTAGCAATTTCAGCCTTTTCTATTTCTTCAATGGCATGTTGAATATCTTCTACTCTTAAAAAATGGGCATACAAAATAGCCTGTCCATTATCTTTTGATACATTTATGATATCAGCTTCCTTAATCTGTTCATTAAAGATTAGGTTAATGAATCCATCTACCTGCCCTGTAGGTTTAGAAGCATTGTAAGGTGTATCTGATATCTTATATTCAAAAACACGTGGTGTACCTCTTTCATAATAAGCCCTCTTAGCTGATATAGGTGCGAGTGGCAAGTAACCGTTTAAAAAGCCTACAATATTATTGGCCCGGCTAACTTCCAAGCCTGCTTCCTGTATGGCATCATCAATATTAACAATGGTGGTCTCTGAATAGAAATACCTATGCGAATAACGGTTGTAGGAAAGCAGGTTAAGTTTTTGAAGATGCTCAATAGCTACTGCAACCCCATTTAATTTACCTGTTAATTCTATGTATTGGGCAAGGAATTTCTCATCTAATTTAGCACCTGCATGACTAAAAATATTAAGCAAGCCAATGGTTTTGATTAAGGTTTGGTATAGAATATGGCTTTCCTCTTCTATTTCGCCCTCAACTCTTTCTAGTGCATTTTTGATCTCTGCCCATTTAGAATAATGAATATTGGCTTTGGAGTTTAAGAATGAATATAGATTGTAATTTAAATAATCATAAACATTGGCTATTGCATAAAAATTCTGACGTTTTTCATCGAAATCGTCCAAACCATAAAAGCTATCTGTATTTAAAAAGGTAAATAAAGAACGTTCATTTTGGCCATACTGTTGTAGAGCAAGTGCCAATACACTACCCGATAGTAAATCTAATGGATAGATTTTTTTGGCTATTTTTTGATCGAAATAATCTTTTAACGAAAATGCCTTGGCATTCCCTATGACCTCTATCAAAGCACCAATCTTTTCGACTTTTTCTTTTGATGGTTTGGCATCTATTCTTTTGCTAGCCAACAGCAGTAATTGTTCAACAGGCTCATTAAAGGTCAACTCTTTAAAACGACCTTTTACTTTAGTCCATTCATTGCGTTGGGTACTATTTAATTCCACCGCATAAGCAGAAAAATCTTGATGCAGCGTGGTAATAAATGCCGCTTCATATTCGGCATTATTGATTAGTTCGGCTATTTGTTGCAGAAAATATAATTCCTTTTCCGCCCCATTTGCAGAAGCATGCTCTAAAAACTTCCCGAACTCGTCAATCATCAATATGAAACCTCTACCTTCTGCGTTGGACGCTCTTATTAAAGCCTCCAGTTCCTTAACAAGCGTTACGGGTTTAATACTTGATGAACCAATTAACTCTTTAATATTATCAATAATAGAATCGTAGTTGCCTACTAATTTTAAAATGTCAAAGCGTTTATATTTTTTCCACTCCTTGGTCTCTACAAAAACCTTTGCTTCATTTAAGTGATAAGTAAAAGCATTAAGAAAAGTGGATTTACCTGTACCATAAGCTCCAATTAAATTAATTGACCTTACACCAGACGCATAATTGTTAACAACAGAATCAAATACCTCTTGGGTATTTGGAGTAATGATGTATTCGGTAACATCAAAATTATTGATTAATATATTTTGAGAAGGAGAAAAATGCTTAACCATAATATTTATCTAAAACCTCCCACTTGTTTATTTCTTTTTTAATTTGCAGCACCCTATTTCCTGCTGTTTCATTATAATTAAATTCTGTTGGCCATACTTCTGCCAATTCTATTAATCTTTCTTCTAGCCCTTTTTCGGTTAAACAGAATATATTGCCTGGGGAATTAATTCCTTCTAACAAATCTTTAAATGCAATGGACTGTACCTGCATACCATAATTATCTAAAATGGCAAAGGCAAGGATTTCACGAGGCAAATCTTCTCTACTTTCACGTATTACCCGAAACCATTGTATGGAGGTGGAGCCATCTATCGCTAATCTTGTAAATGGCCTGATTAGATTCAATTCAACCAATAAATTAGCTGTTTCTTCCTCTAAGTCTGCTTTGCCATCATTTGCCCTATTGTAAGTACGTAAAAAAACGTTAGCATCGGCATCATAGGTCTTATCACTGAAATGTTTGATACCATTTTCTTCTGTCTTCCTTTTTAAAAAGGATATCAGTTGTGGTTTGGTAAATTCGTTCTTTTCTTTTAGAAACTGGTTGAAGAAAGTATTGAAGATAAATACTCTTTCATGTTTGATTATTGAATAGTGTAACAACCATAAGGATGCTGTGTCTTCCAAATATGGATCTTTACCTTCAAAAAGATAGGTACCAAATGTTGTCACTTCATCTTCATCTGATATAACATTAAACCCCCTTAACCAGAATTTAATAGAGGTGGTCATGTTCTTACCTACACCTAAGTGAACAACAGCATCATTATCATTAAAAGATCTTTTTGCAAGAAGGTGCTCAAAGCCTTTTTTTAACCAAAACTGTCTACAAACAAAAGTTTCATGACCACTAAAACTTATACGCATATGATTAGGGTAATATATGGTAACAAATATCTGACTTTTAAAATTATTAAAAGTTTTTTTTACCTTCTTAACTTCTTAACCATTATCCAATAGCATGTTAATTTTTCAACAAATTGAGGTTGTTAACATGTATTCATAAAATAATACGAATCTAGACTTTAAGAGCTGTATAAACTGTATAGATTTTTGAAAGCCATAAGATTTAACACTATTTAAAATAAGAGGCTCAATTAGACCTTGATCCTATCGATCTGCAGCTACAGGATAAACGGGATCTTCATCGATATTTACATCGATTACATCTCCGGCGTTTTTCAGCAAGGTTTTACAATCTTCGCTCAAGTGGCGCAAATGCAGTTTTTTACCGGCTTTAAGGTAACGTTCCGTTAATTTATTAAGCGCCTCAATACCCGACATATCGGCCACACGGCTGTCTTTGAAATCGATTACCACTTCTGCCGGATCGTTCAGTACATCAAATTTCTCATTAAATGCCGTAACTGATCCGAAAAACAAAGGTCCATAGATTTCGTAATGTTTAATGCCATTTTCATCAGTGTATTTTCTTGCCCTGATGCGTTTGGCACTTTCCCAGGCAAATACCAGGGCCGAAATAATTACACCAATTAATACGGCCAGGGCAAGGTTGTGTAAAAAAATGGTAATAACGGCCACCAATATACCTACAAATACATCTTGTTTGGGCATTTTATTAAAAATCCGGAAACTGATCCATTCAAACGTACCAAAAGCCACCATAATCATTACCCCGGTTAAAGCGGCCATGGGCAAGCGGCCAATAACAGGTGCTCCAAAAAGAATGATCAACAAAATGGTCACCGAAGCTATAATGCCCGAGAGCCTGGCCCTCGCCCCTGCTGACAGGTTAACCAAAGTTTGAGCAATCATTGGGCAGCCACCCATTCCAAAGAAAAATCCATTCAGAATATTGGCACTTCCCTGTGCAACACATTCCCTGTTGCCATTGCCCCTGGTTCCGGTTATTTCATCCACCAGGTTTAAAGTCAGTAATCCCTCAGTTAGACCTACCCCCGCCATAATCAGGGCATAAGGAAAAATAATGTTTAATGTATGCAGATTAAGGGGAATATCAGGCATATGAAATGGAGGGAAACCACCGGCAACAGCAGCAATATCGCTGACGGTTTTGGTCTGAATGTTAAAACCAAGAACAATTAAAAACACAACAAGGATAGCCACCAGCGATGGAGGAACAGCCTTGGTGATTTTAGGAAAAAACAGCACAACAGCGATGGTTAAAGCAACCAAACCAGCCATGATGAGCAATGGCTCACCGCTTAACCAAACGGTTTTTCCATCAACAACTGTTTTAAATTGTTCTATTTGGGCCATGAAAATAACGACCGCCAAACCATTCACAAATCCATACATTACAGGTTGTGGTACCAATCTGATTAATTTACCCAATTTAAACAAGCCTACAAGAATTTGAATGATGCCGGCAAGCGCGACTGCAGCAAATACATATTCGATGCCATTGGATTTCATCAGGGCAATAAGAACTATTGCAGTAGCCCCGGCACCACCGGAAATCAGCCCCGGACGACCGCCAAAAACAGAAGTAACAAGCCCCATAATAAAAGCGGCATACAAACCAACCAAAGGTGGGAAACCTGCTAAAATGGCGAAAGATAAAGATTCGGGCATCATGGTCATCGCCACGGTTAAGCCTGCTAAAATTTCTGTTTTATAATCGACTTTTTGCGAAAAATTGAAAAAACGATTCCGGGAATTAAACATATGGGCTAAGATATAATCTTTTTACCAAATGTATTTGCTTGCAATATGCATTCAAAAATAATTTCAGCTTATTTTAAATCACACTTTTACAGGGGAAAACAGTACCGTTTTTCCATTTTTAAAAGTAACTTCCAAAGGTTGATTGGCCAGGGATGACTGGTCCAGATATTTTGTCAATTCGCATTCATACACAAAGCTTTCAACAGGCTTTTTATCTATGGTTTTGATTTCATCCATCAATTGTACAGCACTGTTTTTAACATCGTTATGATCTGGTATCAGCCCTAAAACCAGCCATTTTCCATCTACCGGAACAATGGTGATGCCATAGGTGATTTTAGCTTTCGTCTGGATGGGTTTTAACCTGGGATAAAGCAGGTAGTTTTTTTGTTTCGTGTTGATGATGACATTGGATGTGTTTCTGAAAAAGGGGTTGCCTAAAGTTGCAGGATGCGCGGTAGCAGCTGTTAAATTAACATAAGGAACTTTTTTGATTGGCTGCCCGCCAACTTTTAAAGTATAGGCAGTATCAATCGTATAAGCAGTATCGATAGTAATTTTATTGGCAATAGAACTTGCAAACGAACCCATCCTGAGTATCCGATTTTGTTTATCAAATAAGAAAGCTCCATCCTTATGTATCATCATATCTTCAGCATTCATACCAAAATCAATGATTGCCTCTTGAATTTTGTAATCGTTCAGTGTTAATTCTACGAAATGTAATTGGGAATCACCGATGGTAAAGGGAATTTTAACGGCTTCTTTCTTATCAAAAACCTGTGTAGAAATTTGAACCATGGATTGATCAAAATTAAAATCCCAGTTTAGCTGGTTAATCAAAGTTGCACCAAGCACGCCATCGAGCTGAGTACCACACATCTGCGAACTGAAGATGTTCAAATCCATTGTACTAAAATAAAAATCGTTGAAAACAATCGATCCTATACTAAGTTCTTTAAGTTTGAAAGTGGATAATTCGACATTATCGTTATTGCCATCCACAGCTGTAATATTTTGGATGTTAGAAATCTTTACCCCCGCTTTTTTGGCAAAATCCTTGTTCAAAGTAGGTGCACTAAAACCATTATCCCAAAGGAATGTTCCCTCCAGCCCATTAACTTTTGCCTTGATCAGAATTAAATCCCCCTGAATAGAAATTGGGACTTTATTAATCAAGGCCTTGCTCTTTACACTACCTGCAGTAAACAGTTTTGCATAAGGGTTTTGGGCATATAAAAATGTGCTGGCTATGAATAAGCCAATTGTTAGAATAAATTTTGTCATAATTTGTGTGTTTTAAAAAATTTTAAAAGATTAAGAAACTGTTTAAAATTTGATTAAAATTTTCACATGTCAGTCTGAGTTTATCGAAGACCTTAACGAAAATGTTTCGACAGGCTCAACATGACAATAGTACTAGCAAATTATTTGATATGAAATTTAAACAGTTTCTTAAAAAAAATAAGCCGATGTTTTGTCTGCTGAATTTTGCCTGTTTTCTAACTACATTCAGTTAGGGTTTTTCCAAAAACTGTTGGGCAGCTGTTAGCCAATTTTGCTCCGGCGCCAATACAAAATCTGGTTTTATGCCCACATTGTCGATTCCTTGTCCAACATCTACCCTCCTGCTCCGGCTGGTGGCATAATGGAGTGCATAAGGCATGCAACTAAAGCTAATATCCCGAACATTGGCATAATCCAACACTCCGGCAGAGCTTTCGCCCATTAAGGTTACCTTTTTACTTTGTTTTGCAGCGAGAAGAAACTGTTCGGTGGTAGAGCCACAACCTTTATTGATCAGTACAACAATCTTTTCAGGAAACGTTTTCACACTGTCCATTACAATTTCTTCATCTTCGCCCATCTTAACAAATTCGTTTTTATGTGCTTTCATCAAAGCGATCTTTTCACGAATAAAGACTTTTTGTTTTTCGGGAATATCATTCATGCTCAACAGGGCTTCCCAACCTGCAATATTATCATCCGAAGATAAAATGTCCGGTCCCATATTTTTGATCGGATTGGTGTACAGGTACTGAACAAGCGGTCCGTAAGAAAAATCGGCCCCGCCCCCATTATTTCTTAAATCCAAAACCAGGTAGGGTGTTTTTTCTAAAATCTCCCTATTGGATCTGATCAAAGAATCGATACTTTTTGCGTTTCGTTGATTGAAAGTTCCGATCTGAATATAAAATGTTTGCTTTGAAAGCATTTTACAGGATACATCCCTGGTTTGGATCTTTTCTGTTTCTTTCCTCTTTGTGCCTGCTCTTTGCCAATCGCCTAAAGTGTTCCGGCTAACTTTCATCGCTACTGATTCAGGCGTATAATATTTATCGAATTCTATTCCCTTTAAAGTATCTCCACGAAGTTTTAATTCTAAATTCAGGGCACCTGGTTTCCATGATTTATTTTTCGATTCCAAAATTACACCTGCGTAATCGCGAAAGTTATTTTTATTCTTTACAACAGCTATTTTATAAGTAGAATCCTTATTCCAGTAAATACCTTCTATACCTTTAGCATTTTTCAGGTGCTTAAGTTTTATTTCGGATACATCCAATTTTTCGATACTTTGAGCCAGTTTCTCCTGATCTGCTGCATACTTCTCTTTGGATAACCGGTTCCGGCCAATTTCAACATGTCCATCTTTAAAGAAGGCCAGCCATTCATTCATCAGGTAAATACAATGTGGTGTAGAAGAAATTGTCTTTGATCTTTCCATTACCTGCTGCGTATATTTCTGATAACCCGCTTTGGTTTTTGAATTCACTTTATCCCGATATCCGGCGTAGTTCTGCTCAATTTTCTCCTTTACATGTTGAAGTTCCTGCGAACAGTTACAATTTTGAGAAAAAACATTTTGATTAAACAAAAACAGGATCAGAACGGATACAAGGCTTATTTTCATTGATGTGTATTTCTAATAATGACCGCAATATACAGGAATTATTATCCCTGGATACTAATCGGAATGGTAAAGTTATTGTCTGGATGTTACCTGGATAACATCAGTTTTTATTTAGAAAGCGGGCCTTTCAGGCTGGTTATAACAGGATGCCAAAAAATAATACAACAGTATAAAAAATTATACCAGCCAGCAGCAAATATTTATTCGGACGCACAATTCCCAGAGTCAATGCCGTTACACCCATGCTTACCATAACCAGGTTATAACCATACAATCCTATTGCCAATAAATAAATGAGATGCGCGATAGCAATATTACCAGCTATTAAGGCCAGTGGAATAAGATTATGTTGAATTAAACGAAACTCTTTCATACTCTTGTTGTACTGGTTTTAGGTTTTATTTTTTTGGTGATATAATTTACAAGCGCGTAAATAGCAAACAGAATCAGTGTGCCGTTTACGATGATGCCTGCAATAGTAGAGGCCTGGCGATACCCTATAAAAATACTGATCATAGCAATTACAGTTAGAATCAATAAGATCAGCACAGTATATATAAATGTAGTTTTTAAAGGGCTTATTTTTCTGTGCTGTTTTTTATCTGTGCGGTGCAAATAAACCACGAAACCACTAATGGATAAAAATGCACTGGTAAGGCCCAGAACCGTATATAAAATTTTTAATCCAAGCCCACCAAAATCACCAAAATGCAGGGCTTCCTGTACGCCATAGAATTTATCGTTAAATGACCTTTCTCTCATATCGCATTTAAATAAAGGCTGATAAGTGCTTTTTGAAATGACCAGCGTATTGAGATTTTTTTCATAGACCTGTCCTTCTACATTCCCATGAATGGCAATACTGGCGGTTCCATTTTCTGATGGCCGGATATAGCCGGGTTTAAGATCTGGAAAATGCTGTTTTACGGCTTTAAAAACTTCATCCCAATGTACTGCGGTCTGCGCATCTGCTTTGGGCTTCATTACTTTAGGCAAATCATAATCATTGGGTGCTTTAATGTTGAGCCAGTTCATCAGCTTAGGCTGCAGGCCCAGCCATGCGCCCGAACAGGCAATTACAAAATTAAAGGCCAGTGCACTTATGCCCAATATCTTATGCCAATCGGCCATTAAAATGCGTATATTCTTTTTGCGGATTTTTGGATAAGGCTGCTTTTTCATAAAGTTTCCATAAATCAGGAAACCGGTAACGGTAAGCACTATAAAAGCTACTCCGCCTAATCCAACCAGTTGCCTGCCCCAAAAACCTTCGTATAACCGAACATGCATTTGCCTCAGGTAATTTACAATTGAATTTTGCCTGTCCCGGCTTCCTACAACTTTATCTTTACCGGCATCAACAAAAAGAAAATGGGATTGGTTGGAGGCCTTATTTTTTCCTTTTACCAGAAAACTGAATGTAGCTACCTGCCCGGGTTTTTCGGGCATATCTATAAGCAACCCGGACATTTTAGGATAATCTTTTTTAACCTGTGCCAATGCCGCTCCAATTTTCGGACTGGCAGATGGAGCAGATGAAACCGAATAATAGTTTTTTTGGATCATAAAATCTATTTCCGGAATAAATACAGCCAATGCGCCGGTAAAGCACAATATGCCAATTACAATCCCAGTGTATAAGCCTGCCCAGTGGTGTATTTTCCAAAGCAGGTTATGATTCTTTTTCTCTGTATTATCCGGTTTCATGATTTAAGGATTAGAAAGTATAACCAACACCGATCATGAAATTTCGAGGAGCTCCGGGATATAAACGGTTAAAATCATAGCCCCCAACCCAATGTGTTTTATTAAACACGTTGTTTAGATTAGCCGAAATCTTAAATTTATCTACTGTATAATAAAGTGCCGTATTGAATAAAGTATATGCAGGAAGCTCCAGTATAGTACTCAAAGTACTGCGTTTGCCCGTATAATTAACACCTGCCCCTACTCCAAGTCCTTTTAAGGCCGGATTGAGGAAAGTATATTTTGCCCATAAGCCGCCCTGGGTTCTGGGTGCATTGGCATTTAGCTTACCGATTTCGGCGGCAATAGTGCTTTTTGTGATTTCGGCCCTGCTTACTGCAAAATTCGCGGTCACACTCAAATTGCTTAAAATAGCACCGTTTACATCCAATTCTATACCTTTTGATGTTTGCTGACCAATTTGTCTCAATAGTTCAGGTCTGGATGGGTCATCATTCGTTTTAATTAAGGTATTGTTTTGCTCAATCCGGTAAAACGAAAGGTTCGCGGATAATCTTTTTTCAAAGAATTCCGTTTTGGCCCCTAATTCGTACATTTTACTGGTCAGTGGATCGAAAGGCCCGCCATATATTTCAGGAGCACCTACATTTGTTGCATTTTGAGGCTGATAACCTTCAGCATAAGTTCCGTATAAGCTCACCTGATCGATAGGCGTATACACCAATCCCAATCTTGGAATCAGCTTTTTTTGTTGAACACGTTTGGCGGTTGGTTTTTTATAGTTTAAAACATCGGTATAATACTCTTGTCTTAAGGCCAGTAAAGCCTGTACTTTCCCCCATTTGATTTGGTCCTGGATATAAAATCCATTTACATAATATTTGGCAGGCGCTTGTTCCTGCGAAACGTTAATATATTTTGATATTTCAGAAATGGAATAATCGGGGTTTATAAGATTAAAATGCGGTATGTTTGGAACGGGTTTAGGATTCGCTTTATCGGTATAATCCATGATAAACTGAGATCCATTGGCTTTGGTATAGTTACCGGTTGTTCCATCTTTTTTCCGGTATCCGCTTGCTGCGTAAGTAGAATTGCCTACAGGGTTTTCATTGATAATATAATCATATCCGGTAACGATTTTATGCTCTAATGGACCCGTTTTTAAGTCGGTAATAAAGTATAGTGTAACGTTATCGCTGTAGTTTTTGCTTTTTCTGCGATTGGTGATCATTCCCATTTGATTTGGGATTTCACGGCCCAGGCTATCTACAGCATAACTGTTAGAGGTACGGTGTTCCAATAAATCTTCATCGTACATAAATTTCATATATGAGGCATTAAAGGTAACCTGATCGGTAATCTTACGTCTTAATGAAGTGGTTACATATAAGTTGAGTTCATTTTCAAAATCGTTAACTTTTCCAATAGCGAATGATGTTGGCGTAGAATACAGATCGGTGCCGGCACTTGCTCCAAAAATCGGTTGGCCACGATCCAGGCGGCTCTTGGTTTTAGAATAAACAAAATCAAAGTTTACCTGTGTTTTATCATCAGGAATAAAGGAGATAGATGGGGCAATCACAACATCTTCTCCTCCCTGTAATACCCGGAAAGATTCTGCATTTTGATAAGCCAGATTCAGGCGATAAAGCAGGGTTTTGGATTCGTTCATGGGCCCTGTAAAATCAGAAGTTACCCGATAGGTGTTGAAACTTCCTGTAGCAAAATTGATCGATTTGCGGTTTTCATCTAATGGTTTTTTAGTCACGGTGTTTACGGTACCTCCCGGATCGGTATTGGCAAACAAAGCAGAAGCTGGGCCTTTAATTACCTCTATTCGTTCTACGTTGGGCAATAGAGGTTGGCTCCAGCTGCTGGTTGGTGTTCTTAAACCATTGATTAATGCATTTCCAGATCTGAATCCCCTTAATGCGATGTCGTTGTTATAGTAAGAAAAATGAGTGGCACCGCTGATGTTTCTAATCACATCGCTGGCTTTGAAAGCCTGCTGATCATCAATAACTTCTTTAGTCACGTAGCTGATGGCCTGAGGAACATATTTAAGCGGGGTTTCTGTTTTAGTGCCTGAAAAGGATTTTGTGTTTTTGTAGGCTTGTTCTTTCCGTCCTGTAATTTCTACCCCCTGTAAGTTGTTGTCTTTATCCTGAAGTACAATATTTAGTTGCTCTTTCCCTTTTTGAAGGTTAATAGTAGAATTTCGGGTATCGTACCCAATATAGGAAGAGCTAAGATTATAAATTCCAGGTGTAAGCCCTGTGAATTGGAATGCTCCCTCCTGGTCGGTAACCTGGATCTGATTTTTTTCGATCAGTTTAACGGTGACGCCTGGAATGGGGTTATGGGATTTGTCGGTGATTTTACCATTAATGGTTAGTTGAGCTAATGCTGTCTGCGAAAATAGGCTGAAACAAATAAGGGAAAGCGCAACGTAAAAAATTCTCATGCAAATATTATTTAGATCAATTAAAAATAAGACCGCAAAGATAATAAGACTTTCCTCAATTGCAAAAATGTTGAAAAAGAGCTCGAAATTGTAGTTTTAATAATATGTTATTTAACAAATACAATGGTTAAATAACGTCTTTTGATTATTGCAAGAATGCAAAGAAGATTATAATTTATCGTCACCCCTTTAGCTAAATCCTACCTATGAGATTCTTCTCTAAGAAGATTATAATTGCTCGTCACCCTGAATTTATTTCAGGGTCTATACCCACTCCTTAGCATTCCGAAAGGCTCTGAGGATTTTATAATAACAAAGAGTCTTTAACCCTATTTTTTAATTGTTGAGTTGTAAACTCAACCTAATTTGTTAATCCTTAGAGACACTGCGCTTAACTCTAAGGATAGATGGCTAAATCCTACCTATGAGATTCTTCTCTGCGTTCAGAATGACAACAACCTTTGTCATCCTGAGTCGTCATTTATTTTATAAAAATCAATATAAATGACATTACATCTAATATATGCTTCAGAAAGCACCCTTTATATTCTTCCGCTCATATGCTGTCGCCCAAGTACTGTTTCCACGTTCAGCTATTAAACCGGCATGGTCTATTTTTTGGGATGCAGACAAAAGCCTAAGCACTAACTTTAATAAAAAACGGCGAAGCCCTCTTGAAGACAATTAAAAA
>Ga0160465_100092_pt1 | contig 96531 bp, 75 predicted proteins | sample HID1971K_E11MG_FD_108209 | JGI IMG/M metagenome (GOLD analysis project Ga0160465, IMG submission 108209) | Enriched millipede-associated microbial communities from UW Madison campus, WI, USA - HID1971K_E11 MG | ecosystem: Host-associated > Arthropoda: Insects > Digestive system > Unclassified ...
CATTCCGAACAGAGAAGTCAAGCCCGCCAGAGCCGATGGTATTGCCGTAACAGGTGGGAGAGTAGGTCGGTGCCTTTTTTTATACGAAGCCCCTTCAGGAAACTGGAGGGGCTTTCTTGTTTACGGCCGTTTTCGTAGAAAATGACTATCTGCTCTCCAAGCTAATCCAACGTATAGTTCTGCATACTATTCTGCTTAAGCTGATAAAGCCTAAGGTAAAAATATTATGTCTACTTATTTTACTTTATGACCAGTAGTGCATAATGCTCTATCGCTTTTTGGTGTAGATGCAAACGATTGTGCTGATTGAGCAAACGGTTGCATTGTTTTTTTTGTTTTCAATTAGCATTATGTAATGTATTATTGTATTGTGAATCAAATGACATACGGAATAACCTTTATAAACATATAATGCTCACGTATCAGGATTCCGGAATTAATTAGACTGTTTAGTTTGTTTTAAAATAGGTGATTTTAAAGGGATTCTTAGGAGTCCCTTTATTTTTTCGGCTAATTTTAAGCTTTTCAATGCCATAAATCACATATTATTATGTATTTTGGAAGTATGAAAATATCTGTTGCATGCTGTTTGCTTATGCTAGGGCATAGTATGATTTTTACATCTTGTACAACTAATTCTAAACCGGCGAATTCACTTCAATTTGAACAAGATTCTCCCCACTGTGTTACAGGGATTCCATCTCGCTTTGCTGGAAAGAGAGATAGCATCGGTGGCTCTATGACGGTCACAGGTAAAGACCAGGTAAAGATGGTTAAGATTACCGGGGGACAATTTAAGATGGGGTCGAACAATTTTGACGATGCTAAGCCTATCCACACCGTTTCTGTAAAGTCTTTTTGGATGGATGAACACGAAGTGACTAATGCACAGTTTGCACAATTTGTGAAGGAGACCGGTTATCAAACTGTTGCCGAACGTCCTTTGGATCCGAAAGACTTTCCTGGAGTAGACCCTGAAATGTTAAAGCCGGGTTCAGCAGTATTTACGATGCCGAATAAGGTGGATGGGTTGAATAATCCACTGCAGTGGTGGAGTTATGTCGTAGGTGCAAATTGGAGGCATCCTGAAGGTACTAATAGCTCAATAGTGGGAAAGGAACAGCAACCTGTAGTGCACATTGCACATCAGGATGCAGAAGCATATGCAAAATGGGCTGGAAAACGGTTGCCGACGGAGGCGGAATGGGAGTATGCAGCAAAAACAAATCTTTATAATGAAGAGACCTACTACTGGGGTGCTGAGAAGACGGAAGGCGGGAAATGGCCCGCTAATATTTTCCAAGGTGAATTTCCAGTAAAAGATACTGGGGAAGATGGCTTTATCGGTATTGCACCAGTGAAATCCTATCCTGCTAACGCCTGGGGCCTCTATGATATGGAGGGTAACGTGTGGGAGTGGTGTGCCGATTATTATCGTCCTGATTACTATCAACACAGTCCTGAGGACGATCCTAAGGGGCCTCAAGACTCATACGATCCACAGGAACCAGGTGCAGTCAAGCGGGTACAGCGTGGGGGCTCCTTTCTATGTAACGATATGTATTGTGAACGGTATAAGGCTGGAAGCCGGGGTAAAGGCGAGGTCAATAGTCCAACGAATAACGTCGGCTTTCGTTGTGTGAAGGATATTTAGTATACGATCCACCGATCTGCGGATGAAGACAACCTAATAAGCTACTAAAAAGAAAGAGGAGCGTTCAATTGAATGCTCCTCTTTCTTTTTAGTATGATTCCTACTTATTTGCTTAAGAACATCGATTTTTTAGCATATAGCTCTCTAAAATATGGATCATTTAAATCTTTAATGAATCGAATGGCTTCGCCAGTTGATTTCATTTCGGGACCTAATTGCTTATCTACCTCAGGAAACTTGGAGAATGAGAATACCGGCTCCTTGATCGCATATCCTTCAAGTTTGCGCTCGATCGTAAAATCTTTTAGTTTATTCACACCCAACATGATTTTAGTCGCGATATTGATATAAGGTACATCATATGCTTTGGCGATGAAAGGTACGGTGCGGGATGCCCGAGGGTTAGCCTCGATCACATACACCTTCTCATCTTTTATCGCGAATTGGATATTCAGTAGTCCGCTCACGTTTAATGCTTTGGCCAATTTAACCGAGTATTCCTCCATTTTGTCCTGTACATTCTGTGATAGGCTAAAAGTAGGAAGAACGGCATATGAGTCACCAGAGTGGATACCGGCTGGCTCAATATGTTCCATCATACCGATAATATGGACGTCTTCGCCATCAGAGATGGAATCTGATTCTGCCTCTTCTGCACGGTCTAAGAAATGGTCAATCAACACGCGGTTACCTGGTAAGTTTTTCAATAAGTTGACGACCGCTTTCTCCAGGTCTTCATCATTGATGACGATGCTCATCCCTTGACCTCCAAGGACGTATGATGGACGAACAAGCACTGGGTAACCGACTTCGTTAGCAACAACAAGTGCCTCTTCTGCAGATTCTGCAACTCCGTATTTCGGATAAGGGATATCTAAGTCTTTCAATAAGTCAGAGAATCGTCCTCTATCTTCAGCTAGATCCATGTCCTGAAAGGAAGTACCGATGATCTTGACGCCTATAGCTTCTAACTTTTCGGCCATCTTAAGTGCAGTCTGACCGCCAAGTTGTACGATTACACCTTCTGGTTTTTCCAATTCAATGATTTCACGAACATGTTCCCAGAAAACAGGCTCAAAGTATAATTTGTCCGCCATGTTGAAATCCGTAGAAACGGTTTCAGGATTACAGTTGACCATGATGGCTTCGTATCCAGCTTCTTTGGATGCTAATAGACCGTGTACGCAAGAGTAGTCAAACTCGATTCCTTGGCCAATACGATTTGGACCGGATCCCAGGACGACTATTTTCTTTCTGTCAGATGCAATGGACTCATTTTCTTCTTCGAAGGTAGAATAATAGTAAGGCGTCTGCGCTGGAAACTCAGCAGCACAAGTGTCAACCATTTTGTAAACCCGGTTAATGCCTAGTTCTTTACGACGCGCATATACATCATCCTCGCTAACATTACCCAGTAACCAAGAAATCTGAATGTCTGAATAACCCTTTTGTTTTAAGGTCATAAAGAAATCTTTTGGTATGTTGTTGAGCTGATAACGGCGTAACTCGCCTTCCAGTTGTACCAATTCCTGAATCTGTACCAAAAACCATTTGTCGATAAGGGTAGCTTTACGGATGGATTCCAATGGAACACCTAATTCGAAGGCGTCTTTGATATGGAATAGACGGTCTGCGCTTGGGTGCTCCAAGCTATGCATAATCTCTTCTAAATTGCGACTTTGCTTGCCATCTGCACCGAGCCCGGCACGATTGGTTTCGAGTGATTGCGCTGCTTTTTGAAGAGCTTCGATAAAGGTACGACCGATGGCCATAACCTCACCTACAGCTTTCATCTGTAAGCCTAGCTCTGTATTAGCGCCTTTGAATTTATCAAAATTAAATCGTGGTACTTTGACAATAACATAGTCTAGTGTAGGTTCGAAATATGCGGATGTGGTCTTTGTAATCTGATTTTGTAGTTCGTCTAAGTTGTATCCGATCGCCAATTTAGCTGCAATCTTGGCAATAGGGTAACCTGTAGCTTTGGATGCTAGTGCTGATGAACGGGAGACACGAGGATTGATCTCAATCGCGATAATCTCTTCATTCTCGGGGTTTACGGAAAACTGAACATTACAACCGCCGGCAAAGTTGCCAATCGAGCGCATCATCTTAATGGCTTGGTTGCGCATGTCTTGATAACAACGATCGCTCAAAGTCATCGAAGGTGCGACAGTAATGGAGTCTCCAGTGTGGATTCCCATCGGGTCAAAATTTTCGATGGTACAGATAATAATGACATTGTCATTGGTGTCGCGGAGTAATTCTAACTCGAATTCTTTCCAACCTAATACCGCTTGCTCTACCAATACTTCGTGAGTAGGAGAGGCGTGAAGACCTCTGTTTAATGCTGCATCAAAGTCTTCTTTGCGGTGCACAAATCCACCTCCGGTTCCAGCAAGGGTGTAGGAAGGACGGATAACGAGTGGGTATCCAATTTGCTGAGCTGCTTCTTTACCTTCCAAAAATGAATTTGCGATTTTTGAGGTGGCAACACCTACACCAATATCAACCATCAGTTGACGGAAAGCTTCGCGATTCTCTGTCTTTTCGATAGCTGCAACATCGACTCCAATAACTTGGACATTGTATTTTTCCCAGATTCCACGTTCGGAAGCTTCAATACAAAGATTTAATGCAGTCTGACCACCCATAGTTGGCAATACAGCATCGATGTCGTGCTTCTGAAGGATTTCTTCGATACTTTCGCAAGTCAAAGGAAGCAAGTAAACATTGTCTGCTACGACTTTATCAGTCATGATAGTCGCAGGATTGGAATTGATAATGGATACTTCAATACCTTCTTCTTTTAAAGATAATGCTGCTTGAGATCCCGAATAATCAAATTCACAGGCTTGACCGATAACGATAGGCCCTGATCCAATTATTAAAACCGATTTGATGGAAGTGTTTCTTGGCATTTTTGTAGTTCAAAAAATTATTTTTTTAAAAACGATCTTGAACAAAGTACAGTGAAAAGCTTTCTATGAGGGGAAGATTCCGACTGCTTTGTCGGAGTGCAAAGTTACATATTTTATTTGAATAATCTTAGTGTTAAGATAAATAGAGTTTAAAAAAGCTGAAAATATTTGATCGCTAACTCATCAGGTGCTTCTCTGATGTACGCTTTTTGGTGGAGTGGATTGGTGTAAATTACCAGTTTATAGGTATTTTATGAACCAAAAAAATAACAGATCTTCGCAAAGTTCAACCTGCGGAACTTATCTTTTAATTCTATTTTAGTAGAATTTTGATTTAAATTCGCCAATATTTTTTTACAACTAAAACTCTACATTTTATGAAAAGAACATTTTTACTTGTTGCAGCCTTGTTTATGGTGACCTTCGCTTTTGGTCAGGATTACAAAAACTCTATCGGTATCCGTCTAGGAAGTGGATACTATGATGTAGCTGCTGTATCGTTTAAAACTTTTATCTCTCAGCCTGCGGCTCTAGAGTTTGATCTTGGGTTTGACACAGACAAATTTGGTGATAATGATTGGACCAACTTGTCTCTATCGGGTTCATACCAACATCATTTCCCTATTGGAAACATTGAAAACTTCAAATGGTTCGTAGGGGGTGGCGCTATTCTGTCCAATACTTTTTCTGATTTTGAAAGTTATAAAGGATTTAGTCTGGGGATCTTTCCTACAGGTGGAGTGGATTACAAATTGAAGAATGCACCTTTTGCTTTTTCAGCAGATATCCGTCCAACGTTCCATGTTGTGAATGGTGCGGATTATTATGATGGATTCTATGCAAATGGTGGCGTAACCGCTCGATACGTATTCTAGTCGATATTATATCAAACGTAAATAGGGCTTGCAATCTCAATTGCAAGCCCTATTTTTATTTTAGTAAATGATAATTTCGTCTGTAAAGAGGTAACCCTTCATCGGATTAGTGGCCTTAATTCTTACGAATCTAGCGGCTTGGCTTTTGGGCAGTTTCAATTCGAATTTTTTGAACTTCAATTTCGGATCATCAGTACCTACGTCATTCTTGACAGTTCCGATTTCACGGAAGGTCTTCCCATTGTCGGATACCGAAACCACAAATTCTCCAGGGAAGTAAACGCCTGGTCCAGGTACTTGCATAAAATTCATGGCGACACTTTTGATTTCTTCTCTTCTTTCGAAATCTACAGTGAGATCAATATCCTTCGTGAAACCCTGCCATTCCCCATCACCATAGCTGAGTCCTCCTTTTTTACCATTGGTAAGGGTGAGTTCTTTTTGTGCGGGATATCCATCCCATTGTGTTTGGTAAATTACGGTCTTACCGATTCCTTTGTGTACATCTACTTCTATACTCTGAATGGCACCTACACGTGTGGAATCTAAGAATATAGCGGCTTTGATGGTCGAAACAATGGCTAAATCAATAGGTTGTGTGTAGCGTGTCGAATTGGCCGTGGGATCACTTCCGTCAATCGTGTATCTGATATCTGGGTTGACCTGTTCGGTCTGTAGGGTAATGAGATTACTGTATTTTTCGGCATTGAAAGCAACGTCGAATTTAATATTATAGGATGGACGGTAATAATTGATTTCCAATTTTTGCAGTAACTTATAATGTTTCTGTAGTCTATTATAGAAATCGTCCCAACTCTTATCTGATTTTTTAGACCATACTACTTCTGAAAGTGCTAATGCTCTTGGGAATGCCATATATTCGACATGCTGATAGGTAGGCATGTATTCGGCCCACAAATTAGCTTGTGCCCCCAAGACATGCTTGACCTTATCTGCTGCGATCGAAGCAGGTACTGGATCATAACTATATACTTTGTCTAATGTAAGGTAACCCCCGATAGCTTCGGGCTGGGTACGAGGATCTGTCTGGTAGCCATCAAAATATAGGTGACTACTCGGGGTCATGATGACATCGTGGCCTGCATTTGCTGCTTTGATACCTCCATCTTCGCCTCTCCAACTCATGACAGTGGCTCCAGCACTCAATCCACCTTCTAATATCTCATCCCAGCCTAGGAGCTTACGTCCTTTAGATTGCAGGTATTGATCCATCTGTTTGATCGCATAGCTCTGTAGCTCTTCTTCATTCTTTAGACCTTCTTTTTTCATCAATGCTTGATCCTTGGGGCAGGTTTTCCAATGCTCTTTGGATGCTTCATCGCCACCGATGTGGATATATGTAGATGGAAAGATAGTGATGACTTCATCTAATACATTTTTAAGAAATGTAAAACTTTCTTCATTCCCGATACAAAACTCGCCCTGTGTATAGGGCTGACCGGAGCAGGATAATTGGGGGAATACGGCTAAGACTTCTTCAGAATGGCCAGGCATTTCTATTTCGGGAACAATGGTAATTCCTTTTCGCGCAGCATAAGCAACTAGTTCTCGAGCCTGATCTTGGGTATAATAGCCTCCGCTGGCATTGGGACTTCCTTGTGCTACGTATTGACGACCATTATTCCACCAATCTTTCCAATTGGCATGTGTGCGCCAAGCGGCTTTGTTAGTAAGCTCGGGATATTTAAGAATCTGCAACCTCCAACCGGCACCATCTGTTAAATGCCAGTGTAAATGGTTGAATTTGTAAAGAGCCATTACATCAATGAACTTCTTAATAGAACTGAACGGCATGAAGTGTCTGGAAACATCTAGCATCATTCCTCTGTATCCAAAACGGGGACTGTCTTCTAACTCTATCGCAGGGACGAACTGTGGATAGTCCTGAAGATATGCAATCTGAATCAGCGTGAATAGGGCATTGATCATCAATTTGGTATTCTTCGCCTTTACGATGATGCCGTTGTTGTCGACTTCAATCCTATAGGTGTTGTCATCAAAACTGTCTGTTTCGAGCCCAGGGATAAGCCGTATACCGGTATTGGGAATCTTTTTGATTTTTTTTATAATCTGAATGGTATAGCCTTGAATTGCAGGGTGCTCCGACAATAAATCGACTATTCCTTCAAATTCTGGTGTGACATAGATAATGGGGTTAGATGGGATACTGTAGCTTCCGTCTAGGTAATTGATTTTATTAGGTTTGGGAATGATATCCAAGACAGGAGTCTGCGCATGGCTTATCTTGAAAAGTAAAAGAAAAAATAATACAGCAGTAGTGATATTTCGAAGCATGTCGGCAATGTTTTAGGTGCAAATATCTTAATTTAGGCGCTAAAAATCGAGCTTGGTCTTAAATAAATAACCAAAAGGGTCAGGAATTGTTTTATGATACTATTCAAACAATTTGTAAATATGTATTTAATTGAATAATCCGTAACTTTGTCTCATGATTGAACTTCCAGTAATCCCCGTGAGCCAGACGCAGCGCAGACCTGATTGGTTACGTGTAAAACTGCCCGTTGGTAAGGAGTATAGACATGTACGTAGTCTGGTCGACGAACACAAATTGCATACGATATGCGAAAGTGGTAATTGTCCTAATATGGGCGAGTGTTGGGGGGCAGGTACTGCCACATTTATGATTTTGGGAAATATCTGTACGCGCTCTTGTTCCTTTTGTGCAGTGGCCACCGGACGTCCACTTGCTGTTGATTTAGACGAACCTAATCGTGTAGCCAACTCCGTGAAACTGATGCAGGTCAAGCATTGTGTCATTACATCTGTAGATCGTGATGATCTTAAAGATGGTGGGTCTATCATCTGGGCAGAAACCATCAATGCGATACGGAAGGAGAGTCCTGAGACAACTTTAGAAACATTGATTCCAGATTTTAAAGGACAATGGGACAATTTGGACCGTGTACTAGCTGTACGTCCTGAAGTGGTATCGCATAATTTGGAGACAGTCCGTCGCTTGACAAGGGAAGTTCGTATTCAAGCGAAATATGATCGTTCTTTGGAATGTCTAAGACGTATTTCGGAGGCTGGGTTACGCACTAAATCAGGCATCATGTTGGGATTGGGTGAGACAGAGGAAGATGTTGTCGAAGCGATGCAGGATCTGTATAATGTAGGTGTCCATATTTTGACATTGGGTCAATATCTGCAGCCGACAAGAGCTCATCATCCTGTGATCGATTGGATTACGCCAGCGCAATTTGATAAATATAAAGAAATTGGACTTAAGATGGGATTCAAGTATGTGGAATCTGGACCATTGGTCCGCTCTTCCTATCATGCTGAAAAGCATCTTTTTGATATGCAATAAATCGAAAACATAGGACATAAAGAAAGGTCTCGTAAAGTTTATTTACGAGGCCTTTTTCTTTTAAAGTGGGGCTGGAGATTGATGTTACTCCTGTATTCTTTTAGTTTGATGGGGTACTGTAAATGTATAATCAAGAAAATGACCAATTGTATTTTTTCTATTAGATATTCGTGAATGCAAAGCATTTTATTTAAGTTTGGTCATCACCAGTTGAATAAACCAAAACCACTACCAATGCCCCAAAATGCCTTTATATGTGATTTGCACGCATTAGCAGGTGGAGATACCGCTGTCTTTGAACAGGTGTATGATCACTATGCGGAGCAGGTTTATAAATTGGCTTTTCTATTCGTAAAAGATAATGGCTGGAGTGAAGATATTGTCCAAGAGGTGTTTGTGAGATTGTGGAAGCATCGTGAAAAACTGGACGTTGCCGGAAATATATGGCTTTTCTTGTATGTGCTGACGAAAAGGCAAGCATTGAATAAACTCCGTGAAATACGTCATACGCAAACCTCTTTAGAAAGACTGTATCTTCGTCTAGAAAGCCAGGAACCGATGTGTCCAAATGACCTCGAGGTTTCAGAATTGGAACAACATATCTTCAAGGCAATGCAAAGTCTACCCCCAAAACAACAACTGGTCTTTAAAATGAGTCGGATCGATGGATTGAGTCATTCTGAAATTGCTCAAAAACTTCAGATTTCGCAGCATACGGTTAAAAATCACATTGTAGAGGCCTTGAAATCGCTTCGAGAACAATTGAATAAAACCGATTACCGCTACCTATTGATTCTGACTATGTATATTTTTTAATTTTTTTTCTTTTTCACTAGTCCTGTTTTACAGTAGCGGTGTTCTATACGAAATCAACGCCCCAAAAGGGCGATAAACCGTATGATCAATATTGAAGACTTAAAAAGTGATTTAGAGAAGTATTTTAGAAACCAGCTTAGTCAGGAGCAGGTGCAGGTGCTATTGGTGAGACTAGAGATGTCAGACGAGACAGTGGTCAATCGGCTGATAGATGAGGTATTGTCAAAGATCGACTGGACAGAAGTGGACACGACCTCCTTCAGAAAGGCGCAGGTACTTGATCAAGTGAAAGCAGAAATCAATGAGCAGTCTGTGCCTGACGAAGGTGCGGGTGATTTGTCAGCCAAACGTCGGCTGGTAATCAAGTACGGTTTTCAAGCTGCTGCAGTTCTCTTGATCTGCTGGAGTATATTTTTCTATTTAAAAGATGATCCATCCATAAAGATGGCTACTAACCAAGTCGAAAAGCAGGAAATCACATTACCTCATCATACGGTGGCGACACTCATCTTGGAAACCGGTAAATCTATTTCATTAGATGAACTGAAAGTGGGAGAGGTCTGGATGGAGGATGGAATTCGAATAGGTAAAAGAGCGGATGGCAGATTTTATTTTGAGTATATCAATGCTTCTTTACATGAATCGGATAAGCGACAGATATTTAAAACAGCGAAAGGCTCATCGTCGGAAATAGTGTTGAATGACGGCTCGGTAGTGAAACTAAATAGCGGAACAAGTATTTCCTTTCCTTTGCTTTTTGAAAAAATACGTCAGGTAGATCTACATGGGGAGGCATATTTTGAAATCGTACACAACCCTCAGACTCCTTTCCGTGTACTCACACACAATAGTCAGATACAGGTGTTAGGGACAAAGTTTAACGCATCTGCGTATCCGAATGAAGAGAATAGCCTCATCACACTGCGTGAAGGATCGGTCTTGGTGTCGAGTAAAACTGCGCGTATCAAATTGATTCCAGGCCGGCAGGCAATAGTCAATAGTGAAAGTGGTCGGATTATATCTCGAGAAGTTAATCTGGAAGAAGCGATTGCATGGAAAGACGGATATTTTAAATTCACTGATCAGTCGATACAGGAGGTCCTACATGAGCTTTCTAAATGGTATAATATCGAGGGGGTAGATATTCTCACGGAATCTTCTGACCGCTTTTCTGGATCGGTACGTCGATCTCAAAAATTGTCTGATCTCCTGAATCAGTTAGCACGAATATCTTCTCTAAAATTCAAGATTGCAGAAGGGAGGGTGAAAGTGACGAAATAATTTGACTTAAAATGGGTGCAGTAAAGAAATCGGAAGCGCTGCGAACGCTTCCGAAGGAAATGCTTGTCCATAAAAATAAACTTGTGATAAGAAGTAAATCTAAATTATAAACTAAACATCAACCAAATGTATAAAACTTCAATTAGAAATTGTGGTATAACGCCACAAATCTTAATTAGATACCTTATTGTTATGAAATTAGTCATCCTATTTTTGACGACTTTTCTTTTGCAAGTCAATGCTTCAACTTTTGCGCAGAAAGTGAGTATTCACGCTAAGAAGGCCAATCTTCGTGATATTTTGAACCAGATTCAAAAGCAGACAGATTACGATTTTCTGTATAACAGTGCTGAAATAGACAGTGATAAGAAGATCTCTATCCGTTTTTCAAATACTGATTTTAAGGAGGTGTTGACAGCATGTCTCGCTGGACAGGGACTAACCTTTGAACTGGCTAATAAGACGGTATTGATCAAGCGAAAGGAGAAATCTCCTGCGGATGATCTGCTTCAGCAACGGGAAATCACAGGTATCGTAAGAAATACGGCTGGACATCCTTTAGCAGGTGTGACTGTCACCGCCAAAGGGACAGGTAAAGCGACTTCAACGGAGCAATCGGGTACTTTTCGGATACGTATAGAGGAAGAAAAAATATTGGTCATCTCTGCTGTCGGCTACCAATCGCAGGAGGTCAGTATCGCGACGAATGTGTATGTGCAAGTCACATTAGAAGATTTAATAAGTGGGCTAGAGGAAGTCGTGGTGGTGGGATATGGGACACAGTTAAAACGGGATTTGACAGGATCGGTGGGAAAGGTGGAGGGAAAGGATCTGAAGAATATGCCGATCCGAAATGCGACAGAGGGACTGCAGGGACAGGCCGCGGGTGTACAGGTGACATCTACAGGCGGAAGTCCAGGGACACCTCCAGCTGTGCGGATACGTGGTATCGGCACGGTGAATGACAATAACCCATTGTATGTGGTGGATGGTCTTCCCCAGAGTGATATTGGGTGGTTGAATCCGAATGATATCCTTTCTATGGAAATTTTGAAAGATGCCTCCGCGACGGCAATATATGGCTCTCGGGCAGCCAACGGTGTGATCATGGTGACGACTGCACAGGGAAATCAAAAGGGAGATGTGTTGAGTAACCTGATTTCATTCGACAGCTATGTGGGATTTCAAAATCCGACAAAAACCTACGATATGATGAATGCATCCGAATTTATGGATTATAAGAACTTGGCAAATACCAATGCTGGACTGGATCCCTACTTCAGTGAGGGAAATAAAGCCGATGTTCTGAAATTCTTGAAATCGAATACCGGAAGTACAGCGGGGACGAACTGGTGGAAGGAAATCAACCATAAGGATGCTGTCGTACAAAGTTATGACATAGCAATATCAGGGGGAATGAAAGACTTAGCTTATCGGACCAGTGTCGGCTATATGGATCAACAGGGCATCATCAATGGGTCAGACTATGATCGACTTTCATGGCGTACAAACTTTAATCACAACTTGCGGAAATGGTTGAAACTGTCGGGAAATATTGGACTTATCAATGAAGGAAGGGGCAATGTACTGGAGAACAGTCCGGGATTCAATACAGCTTTTATCGCTTTTGTCGCAGATCCTATCTCGCAGGTGTATCGTAACAACCTAGTTGACGTTCCCGATTTTTTGCGTCCGGGACTTTTTTTAGATAAGATCGATCCGAATAATCCCTGGTCTAACTATGGCCCGATCTTGATGACAAATAAAGAAAATCCGGTCGCACAGACAGATATCTATAAAAATAATCGCTGGAAAGGTATTGCCATAAAAGGAGGTGGGGCTATTGATATTCAATTCACAGATTGGCTAAAGTATAGAAGTAGTCTTGGAGTCGACTTAGGTAGAAGTACATCGGATTCTTTTTTGCCGAAATACTATCTCAATGGCAATCAATTCAATGTGGATGCAACGGTGGGTAAATCCAATTCTAAGACGGATTACTATGTGTGGGAAAACACATTGACCTTCGAAAAGAAAGTTGATGAGCATCACGTTACAGCGATGGTCGGTACTTCGGCTGAACAGTGGAAGGGAGAGTCTACGGGGGCTTCTAAACAGGGGCTGGTATCAAATGATCCAAGTCAATGGATTATCAATGCAGGAACGATCAATCCCCAAGCGTCGGGCACAAAATGGGAGAATGCACTGAACTCTTATTTCAGTAGGGTGTTTTATTCGTATAAAAACCGATATATGGTGACGGCGAATCTCCGTTATGATGGCTCCTCTAATTTTGGTAGAGGAGAGAAATGGGGGACATTTCCATCGGTATCTGCAGGGTGGAACTTTTCGGAAGAGGAATTTGCGAAGTCCCTTGCTTGGCTGAGTAGTGGAAAGCTAAGATTCAGCTGGGGTAAGATTGGAAATCAGAACATTAGCAGTGGCGCATATCTGACGACTTATTCCGGGAATATGGGGTATTATCTCTTTGGCCCACGTAATCCACAGTTGATCGGAGGGAGTAATTACATTGGTAATTCACGAATCCGTTGGGAGCAGACTGAGCAGGTTGATATTGGGCTTGATCTCGCTTTTTTTGAAAGCAAGTTGAATATAACGTTGGATGCTTATCGTAAAAATACGGATGGAATGCTGTTGAATGTCCCACTCCCGGCTTATCTGGGATTCCCAAATAGTCCGTGGTCCAATGCTGGTGGCGTACAGAACAAGGGGTTGGAACTGGATGTGTCCTATCGAAATAAATTCGGAAATCTGGGTTATACAATTGCAGCGAACGCGTCTACCTTTCGGAATAAGGTCTTGACTTTAGGGGGAGGCGAACCGATCACAGGGGGTGGCTGGATCAGCTATACGACTACATTGACGGAAGAAAATATGCCGATCGGTTATTACTATGGACTAAAAACGAATGGCATATTCCAATCGCAGCAGGAGGTGGATAGCTACATTCAGGAGGGGGCTAAACCGGGAGATCTGAGATACGTCGATGTCAACCAGGACGGTAAAATCAACAATCTAGACCGTACTAATATCGGAGATCCTTTTCCAGATCTAACTTATGGATTTCGTTTAGGGCTGGAATACAAAGGATTTGACTTTCAATTGTTGGCCCAGGGAACACAAGGTAATGAAATCATGAATATTGCGAAGATTGACATGAAATCGGGAGTGGGGTGGTATAATGCGCCTCGCGAGCTACTAACGGAAGCCTGGACACCTAATAATCCTAGTAATACACAGTTTAAGATCAGCTCATCTAACCAAAATAATCTGCAAATATCCGACTGGCTTGTAGAAAGCGGAAGTTACTTAAGAATCAAGAATATACAGTTGGGCTATACGTTACCCGCTTCTCTGCTTTCTAAAGCGAAGATAGAGCGTGTGCGGATATGGGCGGGTGCTTATAATCTATTCACATTTACGAAATATTCCGGATTAGATCCCGAAATCGGAAGTGGATCTCCACTGAGTATGGGGGTCGATCAGGGGTATTATCCAGTGGCCAAATCTTTTATGTTTGGCGTTAACCTAAGTTTTTAACCAGATGAAGCGATAAATATATTTTCATGAAGCCATCATGAGCATATACTCATAAACGGAGCCTACGAGCTCATTGATACCATTGAGAACAAAAAATCAATCAATAAATATTCTGATGAAAAAGATAATGTTATATATGTCAGCAGTCCTTTTTTTAGGATTTGTAGTGGGCTGTAAAAAGGACTTCCTAGAGCGTGATCCTTATGGGATCATGAATGAGCGCGAGTTTTTCAGGACAGACGGTGCGGGCTTGAAATTGGTCACAAGCTGTTACCAGCCGATGTTTGACGGATGGGGCTTTACTGTTAATAAGGTCGCTATCGGTGATGAGAGTGTAGATAATGCGGATGCGGGGGGATCGGATCCTGGAGATAGGCCGCAGACAACGGAGATGGGACGTGGCCGTCCCCTACCTTCTAATCCCTTGCTATATGAGACCTGGGCCAATCGTTTTAAAGGAATAGGGAATTGTAATATCGCATTGGAAGCTCTGCAGCGGGAGGGCGGGAATCTAATTGAGAATGCTAAACCTGTATCGGCAGAAACTGTATCGCGGTATTTTGCAGAAATTAAATTTTTGAGGGCTTGGTATTATTTCGACTTAATCACCGTATTCAAGGAGGTGCCGTTGATCATCAACGTCGAAACTCCGGATACACGTAAGGCAAAAGCATCTCTGGCGGAATTGAAGACGCAGTTGTATAAGGACTTGCAGGAGGCTATACAAGAACCTAATCTTCCTCGGGCTTCGGCATTGACTAGTGCCGAGACAGGACGCGTGACGAAAGATGCTGCCTATGCATTGATGGCCCGTGCGGCCTTGTTTTTTGGTGGATTGATGGAACAAGGAATCCTTTCTGGAAATGCGCAGGATGAGTATAAGGTGGCAAGGGATGCTGCTGGCGAAGTGGTGCGAAATGGTCAGCTTAGTTTATTGCCGGATTTTCAGGATCTGTTTAGAGGAGACTATGCCGTAGCCCCTTTTTCCAAAGAATGTATATTGGGAGTCCTTCGGAAGTATGATCCTGCATTTGGTATCGGTGGTGATGCATTCGCCATTATGAATGTAGGGCGTAATAATGTTGGCGGGTGGGGCGGAAATACGCCAACTAAGGATCTAGCGGCCTCCTACGATCCTGCTGACCCTCGCCGGATGTTTACGATCATTAGTCATAACGATATTTTTAAAACGTCTTCGGGGGGAGAAGAGATCCATAATTATAGAGGCTATTTTAATGATTTTAATCTGCAGCAGAGCCGGAAAGCATTTGTCCCACAACAGTATAGGCAAAATAATGACCTGCAACGGAGCAATTGGCAACCTTACTGGATTCGCTATTCAGAGGTGCTCTTGATGTATTCCGAAGCTTTGATAAAATCGGGCGGTAGTACAACAGAAGCGCTAACATACTTGAATGAGGTACGTCGGAGGGCATTTGTGACTACGTCCAAAGTAGATGAGCCTGCAGTATTTAGACAATTCGGGCAAGGACTGAAAACGATTTCTGAGGCGGATTTTCAGATGACGTATGCGATTAAACCGTCTGATAATATCCTGCAGGCATTGAAGCGTGAGCGAAGAAATGAATTGGCATTGGAGGGGATCCGCTTGTATGATCTGGTCCGCTGGGGGGAGTATGCGACTACGATGAAGGCTTTCTATCAAAAGTACGGCTTCGCGGATAAAGGGCGGGATGCCGGTGACAACAGCTGGCCATTCCCGATTCCTCAAATTGAGATCGATCGATCGAATGGTGTATTGATTCAAAATGATAATTATTAACAACCTTTATAATGGACAGAAGAAAATTTATAAAAAATACAACTGCTTTGGCCAGTTTTTCAATCGTATCCAGCCATGTGCTGGGAAAGACACTTGGGCATGTGGCTCCGAGTGATAAACTTAATATTGCTGGGATAGGTGTAGGTGGGATGGGGCGGCGAAATCTTGCAAATATGAAGTCCGAAAACATTGTTGCGCTATGTGACGTGGATTGGAAATATGCGCAGAAGACTTTTAATGACTATCCTGGGGCTAAGCAATACAAAGACTGGCGTGTGATGTTTGATGAGATGGGGGATTCGATAGATGCGGTGATGGTGGCAACACCTGACCATACGCACGCGATCGTGACTGCTCATGCGCTGACATTGGGGAAACATTGTTACACCCAAAAACCGCTTACACACTCGGTATATGAATCGCGGCTGCTGACACGATTGGCTAAGCAGCATAAAGTGGCTACACAGATGGGGAACCAAGGAAATTCTTTCGACTGGTGTAGACAGATAGCAGAATGGATACAATCGGATGCGATTGGTGAGGTATACGAGGTACATTGCTGGACGGATAGGCCTATCTGGCCACAAGGGTTGATGAAACCGAAAGAGGGAATGTCGGTGCCGGATACTTTGGCATGGGATCTATTTGTGGGGCCAGCTGAAAACCGACCATATCATAGCGTGTATACGCCTTGGAATTGGCGCGGATGGTGGGACTTTGGTACGGGGGCTCTAGGAGATATGGCTTGTCATATTATGGACCCACTGTATTGGGCATTGGACCTGAAGTACCCTACCAAGGTAAACGGCAGCTCGACATTGAGTAATCTGTACTCTCCTCCACATGCACAGATGGTACAATATACTTTTCCGGCTAGGGCAAAGAAGGGGAAGGTGAATATGCCTGAAGTGAAGGTCTATTGGTATGACGGGGGACTGGTACCCGAGCGACCAAAAGAGCTTGCTCCGGGGGCGATGATGGGTGATGAGAATGGTGGGATCATATTTGTTGGAAAGAAGGGTAAAATCATGACGGGATGCTACGGGATGAATCCAACATTGTTGCCCGTGACAGACATGAAACACTTTCAACAGCCCAAGCCGTGGATACCGCGTATCTCTGGGGGAAATGGGGATATCTGGAATAGCAATGCGCATGAGCAAGATTGGATACGTGCAGCGAAGGAGTCGCCTGAAAACAGGAGAGAGGCCAGTTCGCATTTTGGCTTTTCAGGACCTTTCAATGAGATGGTAGTAATGGGTGTTCTGGCGGTACGCTTACAGGGTTTGCACCGAGACTTGTTGTGGGATGGTGAGAAAATGGAGTTCACCAATATCAGTGATTCGGATAAGATTAAGATCGTTTCAGTAGACGAATTTAGTGTGGTAGATGGAGATCCGCGATTCAATCGGCAGTTTACAGAATTCAATGCGAAAGATATTGCAAAAGAATGGATTCAACATACGTATCACAATGGTTTTCGCCTGCCGGATATGCCCAAAATTTAATGGATAACTGATATGAAAAAGGAAACAAATAGAAGAGACTTCATTATGCAGATGTCGGTGCTGGGCGCTGGACTGGGAGGATTATCATTTTCTGAGGGAATCTTTGGAAGAGCTATGCAGTTGAAACGAATCGGAATCATTGGGCTGGATACCTCTCATAGTGAAATGTTCACGCGGGATATCAATGAAGGAGCACTAAAAGATAGGGGATATCGTGTAGTTGCAGCATACCCACACGGGAGCAGGGACATTCCCTCCGCTTTGCAGATGAAGCCTGCCATCACAGCGGCAGTGGAGAAAATGGGAGTCGAAATCGTGGCCAGTATAGAAGAGCTGTTAAAAAGAGTAGATTATGTATTATTGGAATCTAATGATGGACGAGTACATCTGGAACAGGCTATTCCTGTGATAAAAGCCAAGAAACCGCTATTTATTGATAAGCCGATGGGTGAGAATCTAAAGTCTGTAGAGAAGATTTTTGATCTTGCGGCACGGAATGGTGTTCCGCTCTTCAGCTCATCGTCTTTGCGATATGACGCAAACGTGAGAAAGGTCAAGGAAGGGAGTATTGGACAAGTGCTGGGGGCGGATGTATATACTCCAGCTGAAATAGAGCCTCATCATATTGATCAGGCTTGGTATATGATACATGGAGTAGAGATGTTGTTCAGTGTGATGGGGATAGGATGTAAAGAGGTATATAGGGTGTTTCACGCTGATTTTGAACAAGTTGTGGGAGTGTGGTCTGATGGCCGTATAGGTTCTGTCCGTGGAATTCGAAAAGGGGCTTCCAATATTGCGGGAAGGGCTTTCGGTGAAAAGGGAATCGCGGAGCTGGGACCGTTTGCAGGCTATGGACCATTGGTAGCCGAAATTCTCCATTTCTTTGATACGGGCATACCACCAGTACCTCCAGCGGAGACGATAGAAATATTCAAATTTATGGAAGCAGCAGATCGTAGCAAGAAGTCAAAGCAGATAGAACGTCTATAAAGTAGGTATTTGTCATATAATCCTTGTGAAGAGGATTATATGACATCTTATCGTTAGAGGTTGAATATCATTTTGACAATAGCCATACGACCTCTTAGTTCATATTGATTGTTCATCGCTATATTGGAACTGATATAATAGGTTTGGAATTTTTTGATGTTGGCCAGGTTGGTCATGTCTAATTCAAGATCTGTCTTCCACTTTTGAATGCGATAGCGGGCAAAGAAATCAAAAAATACATAATTAATCTGCTGCATTTCAGCTTGATGGGTGTAATGATGACGTAGGCTGAACCTCAGATGCGTGTTTTTAATTGGCGATATGGGCAATCCTATATTTTGGCTAATGGATGTCAGCTTTCGTGCGTCCTCAGGGCTGTTCGACTTTTGGTGACTCGCACTCCAAGTAATATTACCGGAATAGGATAAGTTGTAATTTCTCCAAATCTTGGCTTCTAGGCTAGGTTGTAGACTATAGCTGCTGTTCTGAAAAGGGAGGAGCTGTGCGTTGAATAATTGATTGTAATCCGAAAGTGACCAGGATGCCTTTAACTTAACCGTACTTGCCAGACTAAATAGGTACTTGTCGAATCCGATATAGCTGGACCAGGTATTGACGGTATTATCCATCGGGACTAGGATCTCTTCGGTAATGTTGTCGGTGACACGTGCGGAAATGATTGTGTTTGAAGTCGATTGTGTGTAATTAATCCCAGCATTGAGAAACACCATTTTGAGGATTCTATTGTAGTTATATTGAAGACCGGCGGTATGATTATTCGTCTGATTGATATCGGATTGATTTTGACTTAGCATCCGGTAGTTGCGAACCAATAGACCGCGATATACATTGGTGATGCCACCAAAGATATTATTATAACTGTAATTGACATTTAGATCATCCTGTTCACTGATCTTCATTTTTGCTTTGAAGACCGGATTGAAGAGCAAGTCGCTTCTGTGCTGATCAAGTGCAAATCCGGGATCTTCAAAGGATGTAGTCTGGTAGGCCAAAGGAAGGGATAGTAGCGCTTCAAACCGATCTTTTTTTAGTTCGTACTGTGCATTGATATAATACTTATTGCGAAGCCAAGTCATGTCATTACCTTGCTGTGTACTGGAATAAAAGGGAGCTGTATCGGCCTGTTTCAGAAGGAGGTCGGACTGTAAATGTTGTCGGTCATTCGTCATACCTATTTCATAGAATTGCCTGATTTTGAACTTAGAAATGCGATAGGCTGCGGATAGACTATTGTAAAGTGAGGGAACCTCAATCTGCTGCTGAGTACTTGCGTACTGCTGACCAGCATTAAGTACCTCTGAAAATACTCCTGGAGCGATTATCAGGTGTTGAGGCTTGTTCCCATAGTTAAACGTCCAATTCAACTCCATGATACTTTTATTTTTTAGCTCGGGGACTAGGCTCAATTGGTTGACTATCCCTCGAATACTGTGATTTTTTCGCTGATTGACTAGATTCGAATTGCTAGTTAGCGAAGCAGTACCACTCTGATTTTCGTATTCAAGGGATAGGATATTGTTGAGATATAGTTTTTCAACGTTTTTAGTTGCCGTGAGCCGTATCGCACTCATGAACTTTTTGACTTCCGAGTGCTGTAGTTCATCAAAGCTTATGGTATCCCCTTCGGAATAATACGCGGTATTTCCTTGAAATGAGCTTCTGTCTTTGTCATTAAGTGCCTGAACATTGGATTTCAGCTGAAGGTTATTTTTGAAGTTAAACAGATTATTCGTGTTCAGTGCGCCGGTATTATTGAAGTAATACTGTTGCTGAGGGATTGGTGGCGGGCCTACCGTTCCTAGAGACAGTAAATTGTTTACGCTGGAGGTACCGAGCTTTGAAAAAATAGAGGCCTGATTGTATCCGATAAGGTCACTTGTGAGGTCTCGCCCCACGTTGTTACCGTTGAGTACATTAAGCATCTTGTACTTTTTGTTAAATAACATGGTGTTTATTTCGGAATCGTATTGTTCGGGTAGTCCGATACCTAATTTTGCTTGTCCGGTGAGCTGTAGCTTGGCGTCTTCTTTGATGACTAGGTTTACTGCTACTTGGTCGCTGAAACGCTTGTTTTTTAGTACTTTCAGGTGCTCGTGATTGTTGAGTACCTGGATGTCTTTGACCATGTGGTGTGGAATGGTGCGGGTACCTATGGCGTAGCGATCGTCAAGGAGATCATCCCCATCAATGTAAAAATTGGAAATGGTCTTGCCTTGATATTTGATCTGTCCAGATTCACTGACTTCCATCCCAGGTATTCGCCTGATGACATCGCCTATAGATCGATCTTCTTGATGAGCGAATGATCCAACATCATACGAAAGAGTATCTCCAAGTCTACGGATACGTGGGCGGCTCTTCACTTCTACATCTTCTAACATATGGGACTTGGGACGCAAGCTGATATTCAAGGGGAGATTCTGTACAGATAGCGGCTGTCTGTATCGTTCGTAACCTAGATGATTGATTTCGAGAAATAGTGTCGCAGAGGACTGCGGCACGGATAGGATAAATCTGCCCGCGGTGTCAGTAGATTTAAAGGCAATGATTGTATTTTGAGCAGAACGTATGTTGACACTTGCATAGGGGATTTTTCGCTGTGTATTTGCGTCTGAGAGCACACCTGTAATGGTGTGTTGCTGTGCAATACTCCATTGACAAAGGCTATATAGGAAGCATATAAGGAGGAGTCTTTTCACTTAAGGGATAAGTTCGATCGGGTTATTGTTAATTTTTGAAGGTTTGTAGTTCTCATCTTGATTGACATGCATACTCTTTATTTTGCTTGTATCTATTCCATCTGTACTTTTGGAGCCCGATGCGGAGACCGAAATAGCGTTCTTTCCAGCTGTCTTATTCTGTATTTGAGCTTGCTTTGCCTGCATGTATGCTTGTGGATTGGCGAGATAGGCATTTTCTAGTTTTTTAACTTCTTTAAGGCTGGATTTTACAGCGTCAATAGGAAGCTCCACATTGTATTGTCCTTCATCTAGTTTGTCAAAGCCCGAGTACTGAAAAACAACCTCCTTTTTGTCATCATAGGCTTCTAGAATGAGCCCTGGTAACCCCTGTAGCTTCCATGGGCCGTATGGAAATGGTATTTCTGTCGAAAACCAGACGATGTAGTGCCTTCCTTTATAATCTACTTCTGCTCTTTGACAGGTGTAGCCACCGATATCTCGGGTTTCATCCACCATCTTCCAATCTAGCTTGGGGACTGTCATTTCTAGTTGAAATTTGTCAGTAGCAACCGTCATGATTTCAATAGCGAGGGATTGCTGCGGTCTGAAATAATAGGATTCTTGTGTAGTAGAAGTGTTCTTTGTGAGCGTGAGATTTCCATCAAAAGCTGGGTCATTCACTTGTTTTTTCATGTCTTCTTGTGCTCGATTGGCGGAATAAGAAGTATAGTAGCTGGATGTCTGGCCGAGATATAGAGCCATTTCATCGCGACGAAAATGTTCGCGCTGTGTGGTGTCGTTGACATGTTTGAAAAGATAATGTGCTTTTGCCAGAGCGGGCTCTGCATGCTGTGCAAATACAGTATTGGCCATTAACGTTCCTAAAACAATAAGTGTTTTTAATACATTCCTCATTTTTGAGTAGGATTATAAATGTTTATTAATCGATTATGGAGTGATTTCGGACCAAAACTGTAAGTCGAATCCTCCTTTCAGCTACTTTCAATTTCGTGATCTCCTACTGTACAACAGAAGATTGAAATGTACAAAATGTCAGGCAATAAACCTAAATTTACAAGCTGTTCGTAAATATACGAAAATTTCGTAATTGACAAATGTAAGACTGTTAAAAATAAAAATAATTCTTCAATAGTCGATCCCAGTATGGGGGTGTAATGGAACGAAATGAAGTGTATGCTGTTATAACCTGATGTATACCTAACTTATGGAGATGTAAAAATACTTGTAAAAAGGGGCAAGTTTAGCTATGTTTGATTGTATTGTAACCGCTTGAGACCATGAAAAGAATACTATCTACGATTTTTGCTTTATTGTTATTAACTGTTTGCTACGGACAATCGCACAAAGTTTTGGTAAAGACTAATTTTGGAAATTTTAAGGTGCTGTTGTATGATTATACGCCTAAGCATCGGCAATTGCTGCTGGATGCAATCGAAAGGAATGTCTATCGTGGGGCAGAATTCAATAGGGTGATTGGTGATTTTGTGATACAAGGAGGGGAGTTGGATGAGGATATTCTGGCGAGAGAGGCGAAGGACGCTATGGCAGTACCACAACGTCTGGCACCTGAATTTGATAAACGGGCATTTCATAAGATCGGAGCCCTAGGAGCTGGAAGGGATGATAATCCTACGAAATCTTCTTTTCTAAACCAGCTTTATTTTGTGGTCGGAAAGTCGGTGAGTGAGCGTGACCTCACGACTTTGGAGCAGAAAAAGGGTGTTAAATATACCGCTGAGCAGCGACAAGCTTACTTGAAGGATGGAGGGCAACCCCGATTGGATCAGGATTATACCGTATTTGGAGAAATCTATGAGGGACTAGATGTCGTGATGGCCATCAGTAAGGTAGGAACGAATACTTCGGACCGGCCTGTTGAAAAGGTAACGTTTACGATGGAAGTAATCAAATAGTTGGATAGTCATACTTGATGTGAAAGCCTGCCTATTCTAGACGTTTGTGAGCAATATCTTCAACGTTTAAAAACAGTTTTTCCGGCAATGACCGTACGTAACGTTTGCACCCCCCGGAGCTGCTCGTAGGGTATTTTCATGATGTCTTTTTCCAGTATGATGAAATCGGCATCTTTACCCTTCTCAATGCTGCCCCTCTCTTTTTCTTGAAAGCAGGAATAAGCAGCCCATATCGTCATTCCTTTTAATGCTTCTTCTCTGGTTATTGCATTTTCTATCTGAAAGCCTCCCTGGGGATATCCTTTGGCGTCTACTCTTGCAACTGCGGCATGAAAGCCAAACATTGGATTAAAGTGTTCGACTGGGAAGTCACTGCCCAAAGCTAGCTTTCCATATTGCTGGAGTAGTTCCTTGTACGCATAAGCACCCTTCATTCGCGATTCGCCTAAACGATCTACTGCCCAATACATATCTGATGTTGCATGGGTCGGCTGGACAGAGGGAATGATATGAAACTTTTTAAATTTAGGGAAGTCTGAAGGAGCGATAATCTGTGCGTGCTCTATCCGCCACCTCTTGTCTTGTTGGATCGGGAGATATTTTCCGTAGGTGTCTAAAATGATACGGTTGGCCGAATCTCCTATTGCGTGGGTATTGGCTTGAAAAGGGCTAGTGGCCAGTTGACGGATGACGGTGTCAAATTCAGCTGGGGTATGTAACAAGAAACCTTTGGTTGGGGCGTCGTGATAATGCTCCAGTAAACACGCGCCGCGAGAGCCCAAAGCACCATCTGCTAATATCTTGAAAGAACTGATAGTGAGGCGATCCGTTCGGTAAGGCCCTACTTGTAAATAATGCTTAACATTCTCTTTGTTGGCGGCAATCATGGCGTAATTGCGAATGCGTAGCTGATCAGCGTTGTAGAATTTCTGAAGTAAATCCAACTGGGACCTGGGAAGCCCGGCATCGACGATAGATGTAAGTCCTACGGAAAGCAATGAGTCTTCTGCTGTTTTCAATATTTTTAAGGATGACTCTTCATCAGTAATAGGAATGAACTTGCTGACCAGATCCATTGCATTGTCTATCAATAAGCCATTTGGGGCATTGGAGGTTCCCCCAATGATACCTCCTTCTATTGGAGTAAGCTGTCTCAATCCTGCTATTTTCAATGCTTTGGAATTGACTACTGCAGCATGGTAATCTATTCTGGATAGATAAACGGGAATATCGGGAAAAGCCTTGTCTAACAGCTCCTTCGTTGGAAATGTCCTATCCTTCCAAAGATTTTGATCCCATCCGCCTCCAATGAGCCATTTTTTATCTGGATGTGTACGGTGGTAAGTCTTCAGGCGAGTGATGACTTCTTCAAAGGATTTGCTTCCTGCTAAATCGACCTGGTCGAGAAGCTCAGCGAGCATGAAGAAATGGGCATGCGCATCATAGAATCCCGGATATACTGATTTTTGTTGGGCATCAATCTCTTCCTTGGCCACGTATTGGGCGCGAATATCAGCACTTGAGCCAATGGCGACAAACTTTCCATCTTTTATGACGAAAGCCTCCGCTATGGAAAATGCCGAGTCCACGGTATATATCTGAGCATTATAAACGAGGAGATCGACTTGATTTGCAGACTTACAGCCGAAGACCGCCAATAGGCATAAGATGCAATAATATTGGGTGATGCGCATATTGGTTTGTCAATTGATGTATACTAAAATACAAATCGTTTGGCTGAACTCCACTATAATGCAAAGACTTTATTCGTCTGGACAGACTATTCAATATGGAACAGATGATGGGGCTGGAAGTCGGACATAGCATATCCATGGAATAGAGTACTGGGGGTCTGAATATGAGGCGGGCACTATATTTGCTCGTAAGGCACTGAATTAAACACATTATGATTAAGTATTTTCTTTTTTTTCTTGTGGGAATTATTCCCTCTGCAATACGCTCACAATCGTCAACCAAACATGTGCGTCCATTAATAGTCCCGTTTCAGGTAGATGGAAAATGGGGAATGATGGATACGTTAGGTAGAGAGGTCAAGGCCCCAGGCTTTTGTTCGTCTGTTGACGTGCATCAAGATTTTTCTTATTATATCATTACTGACCGAGGCGAAACATATGCGTATTGGATAATGAATGCGCAAACGGGCGATCGCATTGATTTGGGAGTCCTTCAAGATCGAAATCCTTTGCTTAAGGTAGGTGATCATTATTTTTATCGTTTTGAGAAGGATAATAAAACGGTGATTGCTTCACCGGCGACCCAGGAACGCTTTGTCCTCGATAGGCTTTATGCAACTGCAAAAGCCTATACCTTATATGATAGTAAGGGGGAGAATAGTAGGAAATATGTGGTTGTGTATGATAATGACGGTGTAGGAACGATCATGGCGGTGGCGGATGGGTTTAAACGAGTTGATGGAATATCTCCTTTTAAGAAACTAGAAACAATTAGTGTAACAATAGAAGAGGAGTATTCGCAATATACGATTCCCGTAGGTCTTGCTTTGGAAGAAATTGTATCCAAGAAACCGACTATTGTTACCCACCCGAAACAAAGAAAGAAAGGGCGACAGGCGAAATCATCGACTTCGAAACTGGAACCTCCGGTGCTCTTGACGCCACCAGAACCAGTGAAGGAAGTATTTGCAGAAATGGCCGATAACTGGAAGGCAAATGTTTATGACTATCAATTGATCGGGAAGGGTAGTGTAGTGACGACTGATACCGCGCTGACATCAGCTTTTGGGGCACCGGCGATGTTGTCGACACATATCCCTGCTCAAGTATCAATGGGGGGTGGGATCATCAAAGCAGGGATTGGAGGAAATCAGGGCGTGGAGCTGAATGGAGAATTTGCGATTAAACAAATATTAAAAAAGGTGTCGGAAGGAACGTATCGGGAAGTTTATTATTTAGTAAAAAAGGCCAACGACCAGACATTGAAGGAACTCGTATCACATGATGAAGCGCGATTCGATTGGGCATATAACCATGAAGATCAGTTGATTTCTATACGTTTCTACGATGGGGGAAATAAGGTGCAGGCCTATTTTGATTACAACGGAGTGGTCTTGCCAAAAGATAAACTGATGATTCCTGCAGCATATTACACAGGAACGATGAGTGAATTTTTAATTAGATAAGGGAAAATAAAACGAGCTGTCCGACAGATATGTCGAACAGCTCGTTTACTTCAAAAATCAAAATAAATGATCTAGCAGTACTCGTCAAATGCTGCGACTAAATTGTCGGCAATCATTTGTGCTGGGCGACCTTCGATCATGTGTCTTTCAATCATGTGGACCAACTTACCATCTTTGAAAAGGGCCATTGCTGGTGATGATGGAGAATACGGCAACATGTACTCACGAGCTTTGTCTACGGCATCTTTCTCCATACCGGCAAATACTGTTACGAGTTTGCTCGGGTGTTTCTCATTTTTCACGGCTGCTTTTGCTGCTGGTCTAGCATTTGCGGCAGCGCATCCACAGACAGAGTTGACGACTACAAAAACCGTTCCCTCGGAAGGAATAGCGGCATCAACATCTGCACTTGTCTTTAACTCTTGGAAACCGGCATCCGTAAGCTCCTTACGCATCGGTTCAACTAAATATTCTGGATACATCTCTTCTCTATTTATTAATATCTACAAATATAAGGTACTTCGCGGCCTTCGTCAAGTTTATACTCTCAAATGAATGTCAGATTTGCAAAAGTCGAAAAGCTAATGTTTTGAATTGATTGCTGTTAATGGTATTTTTGTTTCCTAACGTTATAATAAAAGAAAAGAATTATGTCTTCAATTGAAAGTACGTATGTACCATACAAAGTAAAAGAAATCAGCCTCGCCGAGTGGGGCCGTAAAGAAATTGAACTTGCAGAGGCAGAAATGCCAGGGCTAATGAGTCTACGCCAAGAATTTGGTGCTTCGAAGCCTTTGAAAGGCGCACGCATTGCGGGTTGTCTGCATATGACCATCCAAACTGCAGTATTGATCGAAACATTGGTCGAATTGGGTGCTGATGTGAGCTGGTCATCTTGTAATATTTTTTCAACACAAGACCATGCAGCAGCAGCTATCGCGGCGGCTGGTATCCCAGTATATGCCTGGAAGGGAATGAATGCAGAGGAGTTTGACTGGTGTATTGAGCAGACGCTATACTTTGGTGAAGATCGCCAACCGCTAAACATGATCTTGGATGATGGAGGAGACTTGACGAATATGGTCTTCGATAAATATCCAGAACTGATTGCAGAGATTAAAGGATTGTCAGAAGAAACTACTACGGGGGTACACCGTCTGTATGAGCGTATGAAAAATGGAACGCTGCATCTACCTGCCATCAATGTGAATGATTCGGTGACTAAATCTAAGTTTGACAATAAATATGGTTGCCGCGAATCTTTAGTTGATGCTATCCGTCGTGCAACAGATTTGATGTTGGCTGGTAAAGTTGCTGTAGTAGCGGGTTATGGTGATGTAGGTAAGGGGTCGGCTGAATCTCTACGTTCTGCTGGCGTTCGTGTTATTGTTACTGAAATCGATCCTATCTGTGCGTTGCAGGCAGCTATGGAAGGTTTTGAAGTGAAAAAATTTGCTGATGCTGTTAAAGAGGCTAATATCGTTGTTACGACTACAGGTAATAAAGATATCGTTCGTCCTGAGCACTTCAAAGCGATGAAAGACAAAACGGTGGTTTGTAATATCGGTCACTTTGATAACGAAATTGATGTTGCCTGGTTAAATGAAAACTATGGTAATACAAAAATTGAAATTAAACCTCAGGTTGATAAATATACGATTGACGGTGTTGATATCATTTTATTAGCAGAAGGTAGATTAGTGAATTTAGGCTGTGCTACTGGCCACCCTTCATTCGTCATGTCAAATTCATTCACAAACCAAACGTTAGCGCAATTGGAATTATGGACGAATACGGCTGCTTATGAGAATAAAGTATATACGCTTCCAAAATATTTGGATGAGAAAGTTGCTCGTTTACATTTAGCGCATATCGGTGTTGAATTGGATGTGTTGACTGAAGAGCAAGCTTCTTACATTGGTGTTACAGTTGATGGTCCGTTTAAAGCGGACGCTTACCGCTACTAATCTAGTATAACTAGATATGAAAGGCGTGAAGAATAAGAGGAATATTCCTCTTATTCTTCACGCCTTTTGTCTTTGGTGATCTTAAGGAAATACAGCTTTTCTGATTGGTGCTGTATCTCAAGGCCCTCTTAACGGTTTTGTGCGTTGCAACTATGCTTGCTGTCATCTATGGCTTGGAGGGCATTGCTGAGCCGGTCATCACCAAGTCCTGATACAACTATGTATTTTGCATGTAAGCTGGCGAGCTCACTTTTCCATACTTCCATAAAGTGATGACGTTGTTCTGGGAAATCACGCAATGGATCTTCCTCCCATGGTAGGTCGATATCCATGAGCAGGTAGAAGTCGTATGGGCGTTGCTGTATTTCGTCTTTTACTTCTTGGGGTGTATCGCCAAAGAGATGATCACACCAGATTTTGACAGTCAATATGGTGGTATCACATATCAAAATATTATTATGGGCTAAAGGTATTAAAGTGTCTTCAAGTGCGATTTGTCCATAGTACATATTGACTTCATCTTGCAGGGTATATTCATTATGTAAGTTTTTGCAATATTCTCGTGCATACTCGGGTACACATACGGTATCGAAATGTCGGGCTATGGCTTGGGCAATTGTGGATTTTCCAGTTGACTCCGGCCCAACAACGGCTATTTTTATGAGATCTTTATTTGTTGCATTCATGTATCGCTATAAAGTTAGGGATCTTGTTTGGAGATTCTAAAATTAAAGTGGAGATAGGTGTTTTTCCAATCCTGATAGCCTCTCCAGGCGATCAGGGTAAAGATAGCATATAGCAAGGCTGTGAGGAATAGGCCTTTGTGATAGTATAAGGGGATATAACAGATATCTACTAGTACCCATAGGAGCCAATTTTGTAATACTTTACGCGTCATTAAAAATTGGGCAACAAAACTCATCGCGGTACAGAATCCATCTACATAAGGGACGTCTGAGTCTGTCATTCGATGTAAAAATGTGCCCAGTAAGAGCGTAAGTATGATAACGGCAAGCACTGTCAGCAAAATTTCCCGGTTATTGAAACTAACGATGGGCTTGTGATCTTCTTGCTCTCTTTTAGACCAATAATACCATCCATAGACTGCGGTGCCTAGAAAATAAAGTTGAAGTACAGCATCGCCGTAAAGCTTGCTATGATAGAAAATGTAAGCATAGGATAGCACACTGATGATACTGATTGGCCAGTTGAGAATATGCTGCTTGGCGGCTAAATACACGCATAGAAATCCAGTGAGGGTACCGAGCCACTCTAGCGATGAGGTGTGCGAAATTTGTTCGAGTATCTGCTGGATAAGCGTTGACATACCAATGTATATTTGATGCTAAAGATACAAAGTTCGGGTGTTGTTGCGCTACCTTAAGGAGTATGATCCTTTTTTTGTTGAGAGGGATTGACTATTGTGGGGATAGGGCAGATCCATACGAACGTGGGGAGCGGGAGGCAATAGATTCCTTGGTTTTTCGATGTTTGCTATGCTTGTATATAAGATTCAGGGGAATTTTCTATGCGGTCTATGTAGGAAGGATGTATACCGATTGCTATTTTATCAATCTGTAAGCTCAAAAGTGCGACCTGTCTCCCCTCTCCTAAATGTTCCTTTAGCAGATTTATGATCAATATCCTGTCTTTCCCGATCCGAATAGTTGCTTCCCTATTCATTCAGGAGCTATAGCTATATTCTGTACGCGCTATTGCACCAGTTTATTTGCGCAGTTGGTGCTGGCAAAGGACTCGGGCTTAGCTTTGAATACAAATCCCATTCCCATGATATACCCCATGGCTTCTTTTAGTGCTACATTTGATTGAAAGTTGGGGTTGGTATTAATGTCGGCGTGAACTTCGAGGTCGACATGGTATTGGTCTAAGAGGGGGCAGATGTGGTAGGCGATTTCGATGGATTTTTGAACTTCAAGGAGCATCCGTTCTTTAATGCCCATCCGGTAGTTACGCCGGTCTTTGTGGATGAACATAAAGCCGCCTTTATGCTCTCGAAGAAAGACGATGACGGTTGCAAAGTCTATTATGCCTCGTTTGACTTGAGAGTCTGTGCCGATATATACCTTGAGCTTATTGCCCAAATGTGTTTCTCGACTGATGATTTCTTCCACGGCTTCCATGATGGGAATGCGGATGTACTCGCCATTGTATTTTTGCCAATTCATAAAATGAAAATTTTAACAGTGAAAAAGAACGTGCTGTATAATAGTATAAATGTAACTGTTGTAAATCGTGTTTTTGCATGTTTGTGTGCTAAATAATTGTTAATTAATTATATACGGTCTATTATTCTTTGTTGCCATAAGCGAGATCCCCGGCATCACCAAGTCCGGGAACTATATATGCCTTGCTCGTGAGCTCATTGTCGACATCGCCTACCCAAAGAATGGCATCGGGCAAGAATGCCTGTACATGGCGTAGCCCCTCCTCTGATGCGATCACCACGGCAATGTGGAGTTCTTTAATATTATAGTCAGCTAGTAAGTCTTTACAGCATAAGACTAGACTCTGACCTGTTGCAAGCATCGGATCTGCGATAATGACAATTTTGTCATCAAGATTGGGCGTGTTGACATATTTTTTGTGGATTTCAAATTCCCCGCTCTTTTTGGTGTGCCGATAAGCGGCTAGGAATGCATTGTCTGATCGATCGAATACGTTTAAGAAACCCTGATGGAAAGGCAACCCGGCTCTTATAATAGTTCCTAAGACTGGATGCTCAACGGGTACGTGTGTCTCCGCTATACCAAGTGGGGTCTCAACGGACTCTTGTCTATACTCCAGCGTCTTGCTGATCTCGTAAGCCATAATTTCGCCGACTCGCTCCAGATTTCGTCTGAATCGCATGCGGTCTTTTTGAACATGGACATCTCTTAATTCGGAGATGTATTGATTGGCTATACTGTTCTGTTTGGTCAGGATCGTCATCATATGGGTTGGGTATTTGCTAGTTAATATACGCAAAAATTGGGATAATTGTTTGATTTTATCCGAATTTGGCAGTTTATGGAAATTCATTCGGGTCTATTTTTATCGCCTATTTACGCTGATTTTTGGTAGGTTTGATTGATAATTCCTATGCCATAGATGTAGGGATACGTCTGCGGGAGAATGACACTGCATCTATCTCTATTTTGTAGTCATATATGTGTGCCTTCTTTTGCCTGTAGGTATGTATTGCTAGTTGATGGATCTGTTTGTGAATGCAAAGCATTTTATCTAAGTTTATGTTTTATTGAAGGGTGCTACATGAAATTTAAACTCACGTCCGAATACCGTCCCACTGGCGATCAGCCACAAGCCATTAAAGAATTAGTTGCCGGTGTAAATGAAGGGGAGACCTATCAAACGCTGTTGGGTGTTACAGGCTCAGGTAAAACATTTACTGTTGCCAATGTAATTCAGCAAACGCAGAAACCAGCACTCATTCTCAGTCATAATAAGACGTTGGCTGCTCAATTGTATGGAGAATTCAAACAGTTTTTTCCAGAGAATTCGGTCAATTATTTTGTCTCTTACTATGATTACTATCAGCCGGAAGCGTTTATCGCCTCCTCTAATACGTATATTGAAAAGGATCTAGCGATTAATGAGGAAATTGAAAAGCTGAGGCTAGCGACGACGTCGTCTTTGATGTCTGGACGACGGGATATAGTGGTGGTGTCATCTGTGTCCTGTATCTACGGTATGGGTAATCCAGAGGATTTCTCGCGGTCCATCTTTCGCTTTGCTGTGGGGACCACAATCAGTCGAAATGCTTTTTTACATCGCTTAGTGGAGATCTTGTATTCACGGACGACAACTGAATTTAAAAGGGGGACTTTTCGAGTCAAAGGAGATACGGTTGATATTTATCCAGCTTATCTGGATTATGCAATTCGGGTTTCATTTTTTGGAGATGAGATTGATGAATTGAGTGAGATTGATCCGGTCTCGGCCAAGACCATTAATAAGATGGAGGATCTGGCTTTGTTTCCGGCAAACCTCTTTGTGACACCTAAGGAGAAATTTACCTCTTCCATATGGGCAATCCAGGACGAACTGATGCAACGTAAGGTGCAACTGGAAGATGAAGGAAAGATGTTGGAAGCGAAGCGTTTGGAGGAACGGGTGAACTATGATTTGGAGATGATGCGTGAGCTAGGGTATTGTTCCGGTATTGAGAACTACTCCCGTTTTTTTGACGGTAGGCAGCCCGGTATGCGCCCATTTACATTGTTGGATTATTTTCCAGAAGATTATTTATTGGTCATTGACGAGAGCCATGTGACAATCCCGCAATTGCGTGCTATGTATGGTGGGGACCGGTCGCGTAAAGTTTCGCTCGTAGAGCATGGCTTTAGACTCCCAGCAGCGATGGATAATCGCCCGTTAAATTTCTCAGAATTTGAATCGCTGACTAACCAGACGATATATGTATCTGCAACACCAGGCGACTACGAGTTGCAGCAGACGGAAGGTGTAGTCGTGGAGCAGGTGATCAGACCTACAGGGCTCTTGGACCCTATAATTGAAATCCGTCCTGCGGTAAACCAGGTGGATGACTTTTTGGAAGCTGTTGATAAAGCGATCAAAGAGGGCGGACGCATACTGGCTACTACTTTGACCAAGCGAATGGCGGAAGAGCTCACCAAGTACATGACTCGTCTAAATGTCAAAGTGCGATATATCCATTCGGAGGTCAAAACATTAGAACGTGTCGAAATTTTGAGAGGTCTAAGACTAGGAGAGTTTGACGTATTGGTGGGGGTGAATTTATTACGGGAGGGACTGGATCTGCCAGAGGTGACATTGGTCGCTATTTTGGATGCGGACAAGGAAGGATTTTTACGCTCGGAAAGATCTCTGATACAAACGATAGGACGTGCTGCACGAAACGATAAAGGAAGGGTGATCATGTATGCCGATAAGATAACGGATAGCATGCGTGTGACAATCGAAGAGACTAACCGTAGACGGGAAAAGCAAATGCGGTACAATGAGGAGCACCATATTACTCCTCGAACTGTTGGGAAGACCAGAGAGGAGATTATGGGGCAGACATCGGTGGCTGACTTTAATGGTGCGGAACCTAAAATCTATGTGGAGCCAGATCCTACAGAAGTCATTGCTGCGGACCCCGTCATGCAGTACTTAAGTGAGAAGGATATTAAAAAGGCCATCGAATCCACCCGGAAGAGTATGGAGAAGGCTGCAAAGGAAATGGACTTTCTGCAAGCAGCCAAATTGAGAGACGAAATGTTCTCCTTGGAAAAAACCTATGAGGAGAGATTTGGATAGTATTGGTTTAAATATTTGATATTTAGCTAAATTTTAATTATCTTTAGGTTGTTTTTGCCAAAACTTAAATAATGATATCGTCTGTCGGACTCGATTTATAGACGATCTTTTATAGCCGAACAATATATTTTTCTTTTTATAGATAGGATGAAGTCCCTAATAAGATAGGGACTCATGCTGCTATTTGACCTTTTTTTCTGACCCAGATTGGGAGGGGAAAATCGGATGATACCTGATGGGGAAGTTTAATCTTTTATCAATCATATATTATGGAAAAAAATGTAAGAAAGGATCTCTACATCCTATTGTTTATTGTAATGAGTGTATTGTACTCGTGTGGTAAATCTTTCCCCGAAGCGGAGTTGCAAGGGGAGCATCAAATCCGATTTCAACTGGATGGGTTCAATGCTTCTGTGAAGCCACTTTCCTCTAAAAGTGGACAAACATCGCGTTTGCTTGCTAATGTCGACAATAGAGAACTGTATCATTGGTCCTTTAATCAGGAATCTCTACATCCAGATGTAGGAGTAGACAAATCTTCTGTAAGCTGGGCACTGTCCATGGATAAGATCAGCTATGTGACAGGGAAGGCTTTGGAGCCCTATGCTGCAGGGAGGTCGCTATCTCTGCGAGGAGTTGCCGAATTTACACTCGGAATGTCTATTAAAGACGTCACCTCATTGGGAGAATTGTCATTTCACCTATCAGGATCGGATACCGGTCCAAAGGTCTTAGACTTGGCGTATTCGATAGACGGTGGTGCGACCTATGTGCCTTTGCGAACAAACTTTGATTTTCGTGAAGTGAAAAGTAACTCGTGGGGAGATCTGGTTCAAGATCTATCAAAGATTGACATCTCTAAGAATGTTCAGAAGATACTCTTTAAATTTATACTCAAAAATGCGTTAAATCCTACAACGGGGACATTTAAAATAGACAACCTACGCCTGACTGGCGTATATAATGGCAATATAGAGGAGGGAGTGCCTGTCGTGCAGAAGTTGCACTATCATATATTTAACGAGGGGGATGGAGATCTAGTAACGTCTGGTGAAGTAGAGGTGGAATCTAAAAGTGGTGAGGTGGAGTTGCCGATATCGTTGAATACGGGACGCTATCTGGTGTCTTTTGTACTGAACCAATCTTCTCAACTACTGACAATCCCCAAAACGATCAAAACCATCCATGACTTTTATATCTATAACTCGTTTGATAATTTTGAAAGCAATGTATTTGGTGCTACACTGAGTGGATTGGAAATCGATGGGGATAAACAAGTGCCTATCACAATGGGGCGATATTATTCGGAAGTCAAGTTTGAGTTTACCGATGTGATCGACCTTCAGAAAGTGGCAAGTATCGAAATTGCCCAAGATCATAACCTTCCTTATTATACTCCTTTCGTCAAACGTGATTTCCCCGCATTGACGGATGTATCTAAAATTTCTCTTCCGGCAAATTTTGGAACAGATAATCGTTCTATCCAATTTAATCAATTCTTAGGGCGTCTAGATCAAGCTCGAGATGTGACTTATAAGCTGTGGGTATATGACTCGGATGAAAAACTTTTACGGGAGTTTTCGGTGACGGCTGCTATTAAAAATAATGTGCAACTGACGTTTAAAGGAAATTTATTGGATGGTCTTATGACGGATGGTAAGTTTGTTATTAAATTAGATGAGACATGGGGCGGAAGTGTAAATCAGCCCTTTTGAGTAAACGAATATTGTTTAATGTTTTGCTTATTTTGCTTGCTTTGTAAACTCAAGTTCTTAAATTTAGCTTTTTAATCACCTCAATAATTAAGGAAGTCAGGTACAAGATGAGAAAACCAATATTGGTTGTTAAGTTCGGTTCGGCAGCTATTACTACGAAAGATGGCGAAATTGATGAACGGATTGTTTTGGAAATTGCAAGGCAAGCTGCAGAATTGCAACAAAAGTATAATATTGTAATTGTGTCTTCCGGAGCAGTGGCAGCAGGGAAGCGATTTTTGCCGAAATATGCTGGGACTTTGTCCGAACGAAAAGCTGCTGCAGCGATTGGTAACCCACTATTGGTTCGAAAGTATAGCACATATTTTAAGCCATTCAAAATAGGATTGGCACAGAGTCTTTGTGAACGTCAGCATTTTGCGAATCGGGATCAATTTTTACAGTTGAAGAGCACCTACGAAGAGCTTTGGAAGAATAACATCATTCCGATAGCAAATGAGAATGATGTGGTCAGTAATAAAGAATTGAAATTCTCGGACAACGATGAGTTGGCAACACTGATTGCGGTTGGATTCGGTGCCGAGCAAATTCTATTCAGTACGTCAGTACCGGGGGTATTAGATGCTCATGGAAACGTCATCCGGGAAATAAAAGTTGTTGATAAAGAAGCGTTGTCTTTGGCCCGGACTGAAAAATCTGCTGTAGGGCTTGGAGGGATGACCTCTAAGCTAAACTTTGCCCGGCTAGCTAGTCAATTGGGAATTAAAGCGGTGATCTTTAGTATGCAGACTGAAAACGGGCTGTTGAAAGCGGTCAAAGGCGAGACGGGGACGGTATGTCTGCCTCAAATAAATAAGGTATCTTCTCGTAATAAATGGATTGCAAGTGGAAGCTTAATCAAAGGGGAAGTGACTATAGATAAAGGGGCTGTAGAGGCACTTCAAAAGAGAAAAAGTCTCTTGGCAGTGGGTGTGAAAGAGATCATTCAGGGCTTTGAGGCGGGGGAAGTATTTCATATTTCGGACGAGGACGGTGTGAAAATTGGTGTGGGAAAGGCGCGTGTGGATGCGTCTTCATTGACCGATATGGAAAGTAAAAAGAATGTAGAACTGGCAAATGCCAATGATATTGTACTGTTGTAACGTGAAAAGTATAGAAAACCAACTGATGGCCGCAAAGTCGGCAACCCGCGATATTCAACGGCTAAAAGATCGTGAAAGGTCTGAGGTCCTGATCGAATTGGCCGAAGTGCTGGACCAGCATATTGCTGAAATACTGCGCGCAAATGAGCAAGATGTGTTGCAATTAGAGGTAAACGATCCTAAAAGAGATCGCTTGCTGCTAACCGCTGCACGTATAGGTGATCTTTGTGAGAGCCTATTGGCAGTCGCTGAACTGGACGACCCGACAGGGCAGGTGCTTTCGTCCAAAGAGTTGGACAATGGATTGCTTATTGAAAAAAAGACAGTGCCTTTGGGAGTGGTGGGCGTAATCTATGAGTCCCGGCCGAATGTAACCATAGATGTAGCCTCGCTCTGTATACGCTCTGGTAATGTATGTGTATTGAGAGGAGGTACTGATGCTTGGCACACCAATACGGTACTGGTGGATTTAATTAGGGAAGTATTGCAGAATCGTGGTATCAATCCGGATGTGGTACAGCTATTGCCTACAGACCGGACATTTGTCACGGAACTGCTTGAGGCGACAAAATATATCGATATCATCATCCCAAGGGGGTCGCAGTCACTCATTGAGTTTGTACGTGATCATGCGAAAGTACCCGTCATTGAGACAGGAGCTGGTGTTTGCCATACTTATGTCGAGGCCTCGGCGGATTTGGATAAGGCTACGGCTATCGTCGCGAATGCAAAGATCAGTCGGCCATCTGTCTGTAATGCGCTCGATACAGTGTTATTGGATAGAGCTGTAGCGGCCACTTTCCTATCTAAACTATCGATCCCATTTGGAGAGGCAAAAGTTGAAGTGTTTGCAGATGTAGAGGCATATGCCATCTTGAAGAAGGGGGGGTATGCCTATTTACAGCAAGCAAGTGATTTGGATTTTGGAAGAGAATTTTTAGATTTGAAGTGTTCAATTAAAATATTGGATGGTTTGGATGAAGCGCTGGTGCATATTGCCAGATATTCATCCAAACATTCAGAGTGCATCGTGTCTCAGGAGACAGCAAGTATCACACAGTTTATGCAGGAAGTGGATGCGGCTGCGGTGTATGCCAATGCCTCGACTCGTTTCACAGATGGAGGTGAGTTTGGTCTAGGTGCGGAGATTGGTATCTCCACGCAAAAGCTGCACGCACGTGGCCCCTTCGCACTGGAGAAATTGGTCACCGAAAAATGGTTTGTCATAGGTGACGGACAGATTAGATAAGTATAATAAGAATGGGAATAAGATTTGAGAAAGATACGTTAATGAACTGGATGAATGAGATCGGGAAGTATCTCAGGTTAATTACGGATCGATATAGCGCATTTGATAAATCGGAGGATGCCGATTTCTTCGATCAAGGATATCGGGATTTTTTTGGGAAAGATAGGAGTTTCTTTCTGGGGCTATCGGATGAGGACTTAATGGCCTATATCCGCGCTGACCTGGAAGTGGAGCAACTCCGACCACTGGGATTGGTCATGATGCAGGATGGCTTACATAGTGGGCAACGTTCTGAACAGCAAAATCTTTTGATTAAAGCGAGGCTTATCTTGGACTATGTCATGAAAGAGACCTCTAGCTTTGCTTTTGAGGATTATGGATATCTATCGACTATAGATGCTAAATTGAAATAAGGCACTTTCTACAAGTGCCTTATTTTTTCTCTTTTTTATAGGACATCTATCCGTTTGCCGTCCCAGCTTACAGCTTTGACAGCGGTGGTGCCTTTTGGGGTACGTACAGTCGTAGTAGATGCATCTGGCGAACCAGCTCCAGTAAATGTAACTTTAACCATCTGTTCTCCTGCATAGGTCTCGAAGGCTACGGCATGCTGCCACTTACTGTTGTCTATTTTTAATGCATTAGCTTCTTTGGTGTATCCAGTTCCTTTTGAGCCAGATATTGGTCGCTTATGTTGATAAGTCTTCACACTGTTCGCGGTGATGTAGTGAAGGACAGGAGTGGTAGGCTTTGGGTATTGGGATGCGTATTTTTTGATGGCGAGAATGTCTTCATCAGTAATGGTCATCTGTGCACAGGTATAGTCATCGACCCATAAGTCTATCGGAAGTAACATCCCGGACTTTTCGAAGAAATCGGAGAGATCAAGTTTTGCAGCATCACACGCATTTTTGATGAATTCAAGTTGATAATAAGCATCTATCTTCCCTTCAATCTGTGGGGCATCTATAGCTTTGGTGAAAATATCTCCATAAAAATTGGGATTACTCCAAGTGTTACCCTGCCCAGCTACGGCAAAGTAGAGCTGCAATTGCCAAAGGGGAACCAATTTAACAAAGTGATCCCCTCCCCAGTCACGTGGGCGTTCCCTATCCCAACGGTCCGGACCGGCTTGGGTAAGCCAAGGCTGGCGATGGATGAATGCTGATTCCATGTAAGCCGTGATACGACCTCCGAAGGTGGGCTCATCATAGTCTTTAAGTTTTTCCCTTTCTAATTTTGGAGTCGCGGTGTTGTAAATGTACTGGGTCCATACGGAGTAAATATTATTCGTCACTTCGGTAGTGCCCACCCATTTCATATTGGGACGTACTTGATTCACATGACCAAATTCATGTGCCACTCCCCAAGAATTTTTGCGAAGATTGGCGACATTGGCAACATCCTTCATTGTGTTGTCATGGAAGGCTGCTCCAATGCCATCTGCATGCATAAAACCCTTCCAGATAACTCTTCCAAACATTCTATTTTTAGGAACTCGCTTCGTTTGCGTCAATCCCATAATCTGGTGTTGAATGCCAATGATGGAATCATATAGCTGTACGAGTTCGACTCCTTGCTCAGAGGCGTTGGCTTTTAGAGAAGATACGGCATATGCGAGTTGGACCTGCTTACCGACGATGTCAATTACAGGACTGGAGGCATGGGCTAATAAATTTTTCCAATCTTGAGTATTGTGCTTGCGGATGTCAAATATACCATTGAGCTTTCCTGAAAGGATGTGAATGTCGAGCTTCCTCTTACTGACATCTCCATCTGTATAATTGTAGATGTAGGCATTTCCTTGATTTTCAATTAGGAAAGTATTATATCCCTCTTTCAAGGGATAGTCTTTTTGTGCAAAATTTTCGTCGTCCCAGTTCGTCACGCGTAGAGAGGGATTGGCTCCGTATGTCTTCCCTACCCAAATGACAGCGGAGTCTCCCTTGGCAAAGTATATGCCCGTAGGATTTTCGTATTGCGAGTAAGGACTTGTTTTGAGTTTGGATGCTAATACTGTTGGTGAAAGGTACTGATCGTAAGTGCGGTATCGTTGTGCCAGTGGATACTCCTTTTTGTAGAGTTGTAGGGCTACACGTTTGAGCGTGGCGTCCTGAAGGGCATCGATGTCTTGGGCTGTAATACCTTTGCGGAGAGCGCTTAGACTGCCATCCTTGAATATACGATCGGTATTGACCTGCGCATAGGCCAGATTGGCAATGGCTATACATGTGAATAGGATTCTCTTCATCTTTATTTTTTTATTCCTGTTGTATTTTTTTATTCATTAGGGCATCCGCGCAGCCTTTGGCTGTATGAGTTATTAGCAAATGCTTGACCAGCTCATTTTATCAATAAGTACGCTTTCTTCGATTTAAGGATATATATGAACCGGTTATACTTGGTTGTCATTTGTCGATCGTGAACTCGAGTAAAAATATTAGACTGTTGCGTCTGAATACTTTATATCTCTATTCCATAATCAGATTTAAGTATATAAAAATCAAATATATTCAATCTATTAAGTTCTTTTGATAGGTCTTTAGCAAGCAATCGATTGTCTAACCGGAAGATCATAAAAAAGTTACGTACTAAAAGATTTTTGCAAGACTTCCAGGAGTGCCGGGATTCCGGAATTTCTATTTTTTGGATTCCAGAGCAGTGATAATTGACTACGTTGAGGTATATCTTCCAACTCAATAAAATGAACGGGAATATCGTACCCTATCTGTAAAGAACTAGGCACGATAGCTACGCCGAGACCCTTTTCTACCAACTTAAAGATACTTAGTGCATTGACTGTTTTGTGATGCACTTGAGGGATGAAACCATGGTCACTGAAGATGCTCATCACCAATTCGTAATATGCATTGCTGTAATCACGAGAAAATAGGATGAAAGATTCATCCTTAAATTGTTCGAGCGAAGTGAAGTTATGTTGCTGTATAGGATAGTTTTTGGGAATTACCAATGAAAAGGGTTCATCTGAGATTTTTTTCATCATGAGACCTATGGGCGGTACAGCTGTTCGGACAAAGCCAAAGTCCAGTTTATTAGATTGTAGAAATTCTACTTGTGTGTTATTGGGCAATTCGTTCATGCTGACCTCAATGAGCGGGAAGTCCTGACTAAGTTGGTATAGAAGATCGGGCATAATGCTCTGTGCAGCCGAACCGATAAAACCAATGGAGAGATCAGTGATTTTCCCATCTGCTATTTTTTTTATCTGTATACTAATATTGTCTAATTGACTGATCAGAATATCAACCTCAGCTTTTAGGAAGGTACCGGCATTGGTAAGTTTGACAGAGCGCTTCCCCCTTTCAAAGAGCGGAGCTTGGTAGATTTCTTCCATTTGTTTGATCTGCCTCGTGAGTCCCGGTTGGGAGATATAGAGGCGCTCTGCCGCTTTTCGAAAATGCAATTCTTCTGCTAATACGCTAAAATAAATAAGATGCCTCAATTCTATATGATTACTCATGGTTATCAATTATTGACTTTTTTGGTATTTTTAATTATCAAATATAGGGGGTAAATTTGGTAAAAGCATCTTTCTTGTAAGACTCGTCTTAGCAAAGAGATGTGTGTCCATTATAAAATTTAAGATTATATATGATAAAGCCACTATTTCATTACGGAGAAGATCATTTAAAAATATCCACAGCTTTGGCTATTGGTAAAGGAGAGGTCCGTGCAGAGCTATCTGCTGCTTATCGGGAACGTGTCCAGAAGAGTGCCGCGATAGTCGATAAAATTGTCGCTTCAGATCGTGTGGTCTATGGTATCAATACAGGGTTTGGCCCTTTATGTACGACGATGATCAGTCCTGAAGATACTAAGTTGTTGCAAGAGAATATATTGAAGAGTCATGCTGTAGGTATTGGTGAGCCAATAGATCAGGAGCTCTCTAAACTGATGTTGATTTTGAAAGCTCATGCTTTAGCAAAGGGATTTTCGGGTGTGCAGGAGAGCACGATCGATCGTATCATCTGGCATATTGATCAGGATGTTATTCCACTGGTGCCAAAGCAGGGGTCGGTAGGCGCTTCGGGAGATCTGGCTCCTCTTTCACATTTATTTCTGCCCTTGATAGGGTTAGGTAAAGTGTGCTATCAGGGGGAGGTTAGGGAAGCCTCTGATGTGTTGGATGAGCTGGGAGTGGCTCCTCTACATCTTGCTGCGAAAGAAGGACTGGCGCTGATCAATGGTACCCAATTTATCGCGGCACATGCGGTGAAGGGGGTGGCTAGACTGCACCAAGCGCTGATGCAGGCCGATTTAATAGCTACATTGATGCTGGAAGGATTGAATGCATCTATCAAGCCTTTCTTTAAAGAATTGCACGAATTGCGCCCGTACGCCGGAAATAAATTTGTCGCGAGCACAATCTTTAATCTATTGCAGGGTTCGGAAATCGTCACGTCTCATGCTAATTGTTCTCGGGTGCAGGATCCTTATTCGCTCCGTTGTATCCCACAGGTGCATGGTGCTTCTCGTACGGCTTGGCTTCATCTGAAGGAGCTGGTCGAAATTGAAATTAATTCGGTCACGGATAATCCGGTATTGATTAGTGATGAATTGACAATCAGTGGCGGAAATTTTCATGGACAGCCACTAGCTATGGCTTTGGATTACGCTTGCTTGGCAACTTCAGAAATAGGAAATATTGCGGACAGAAGAGTCTATCTCTCACTTGAGGGAGATACACCCAATGTTCCTAAATTACTATTGAAATCAACAGGTCTCAATTCGGGATTTATGATTCTTCAATATACAACAGCTGCACTGGCTAGTGAAAATAAGGGACTCTGTTTCCCGGCAAGTGCGGATAGTATTCCCACTTCATTAGGCCAGGAAGATCATGTGAGTATGGGATCTATTAGTGGGCGTAAATTGTTACAGGTACTGGAGAATGTTGAAAAAATTCAGGCCATTGAGCTGCTGTGTGCGGCACAGGCTCTGGATTTTCATGCGCCGCTCCGACCTACTCCTATTATCGCTGCCCTGCACACACATATCCGCAGTTTGATCCCGCATGTGGAGGAAGATCAAACGATGTCTAAAATAATAGATACAGCATTAATGTTGGTCCGTAATGGAGAACTATTAAAGCAGGCCAAGTTGGTAGCAGCTCAAGGGGCAGTCGCCTACGTGGGGGAGGGAGCAGAATTATTTGATAACTATTAATAGATGATCATGAGCAAAAATCAGTATATATTAATTGGTCCTTTTAGGGAGGCATTGACGATGGAAGGACTCCCACTCAAAGGGGCACTGCGTGATTCGGAATTAAAAGTAATTCGCCACGCTGGGATATTGATGGAAGGAGAGATGATAAAAGCTGTTGATGATTTTGAGATCCTACAGCGAGAGGCTGCAAAATTATCGGCAACCATTATCGCTCTGAAAGCTGACATGGTGGTTACACCCGGCTGGATAGATGTACATACGCATATTGCTTTTGCAGGAACCCGGGCACATGATTTTGGATTGCGTAATGCCGGGAGCTCCTATCTTGAAATCGCTGAAAGTGGCGGTGGGATATGGAGTACGGTCAAGGATACTCGCCAAGCGACTGAGGAGGAGTTGGTCTCCCTGATCCTTGAGCGTGCAGATTGTCTCATCAGACAAGGGATCACGACTATTGAAGTGAAGAGTGGCTACGGTTTGAACGTAGGTGAAGAACTCAAAATATTAAGGGCAATCCAGAAAGCAGGGGTCATTTGTAAGGCAACGCTCGTATCTACCTGCCTCGCTGCACATACACTTCCTAAAGATTATACGGGTACACATGTGGAATATCTGGAACTGATGGCGAACGAGTTGTTTCCGATATTAAAGGCTGAGGGGTTGACGAAGAGGATAGATGCATTTATTGAAAAAAGTGCTTTTTCGAAAGAGCAGATAGCGTCTTACTTTACACGTGCGAAAGAGATGGGATTTGAGCTAACGGTGCATGCCGATCAGTTTTCGACGTCGGGTAGTGAAGTGGCTGTCGCATTTAGAGCACGGAGTGCAGATCATTTGGAATGTTCGGGAGAGGAGGAGATTCGGGAGTTAGCGGCTTCGGATGTGGTGCCTGTAGCCTTGCCAGGGGCCTCCCTAGGTATTGGTTGTGCTTTTACGCCTGCTAGACGGTTGCTGGATGCTGGTGCAAGTCTGGCCATTGCCAGTGATTGGAATCCGGGATCGGCGCCAATGGGGCAGCTAATGACGCAAGCATCTATCTTGGCGACATTTGAGAAGCTATCGAATGCGGAGGTGTTTGCAGGATTGACCTTTCGAGCCGGGGCGGCATTAGGACTCGAGGATAGGGGTATATTGGCGTCAGGATATCGGGCAGACTTTGCGATCTATGAAACAGCGCATCTTGAAGAAATTACGTACCTGCAGGGGCAAATGAATCCTGTGCAGGTGTGGATCGGTGGAGAGCGAGTATCGGGCTAAAAAAATGAAAATATGACATTTCAAGAGGAAATTTTACAGGGAATACCTGATCGGTTACCCGAGAAAAGAGAACGTAATATAGTGGTCAGCCATGCGCCAAATCGTAAAGCCATCTTGACCGGGGAAGAACGAAAACTAGCGATACGGAATGCATTGCGTTACTTTCCGTCGTCTTGGCATGCGGAGTTGGGTAAAGAATTTTTGGAAGAACTGGATGTATATGGACGGATCTATATGTACCGATTTATGCCTACATATGCGATGTATGCCAGACCGATCGAGGAATACCCAGCCAAAAGCAAGCATGCGGCAGCGATCATGTTGATGATCCACAATAATCTGGATCCTGCGGTGGCCCAACATCCGGAAGAGTTAATCACGTATGGTGGCAATGGAGCGGTTTTTCAGAATTGGGCACAGTATCGATTGACTATGCAGTATTTAGCCAATATGACCGACATGCAAACGCTTCATATGTATAGTGGTCATCCAATGGGACTTTTCCCTTCGTCTCCTGCTGCTCCACGGGTAGTGGTAACTAACGGGATGATGATTCCGAATTACTCTAAGCCCGATGATTGGGAGCGCTATAATGCATTGGGAGTGACCCAGTATGGACAGATGACTGCCGGATCCTACATGTATATCGGACCACAGGGAATTGTACACGGCACCACAATTACGGTGATGAATGCATTCCGCAAACAGCTGAAAGTGGGAGATAGTAGTCGGGGAAAGATATTTTTAACGTCGGGCCTAGGAGGAATGAGTGGGGCGCAGCCCAAGGCTGGCAATATTGCTAAATGTATTACGGTATGTGCGGAAGTGAATCCCGTCGCTGCTCGGAAACGTCACGAACAGGGCTGGGTGGATGAATTATTTTCCGATATCAATGCATTGATTGACCGGGTAAGATCAGCGATTGAGCAAAAGGAAGTAGTATCCATTGCTTATATCGGGAATGTGGTGGAGCTGTGGTCGCGCTTTTATGAAGAGGATATCTTTGTAACGGTAGGTAGTGATCAGACTTCGTTGCACAATCCCTGGTCCGGGGGCTATTATCCTGTAGGCCTTAGTTTTGAAGAGTCCAATGCATTGATCGCTTCGAATCCGGAGCTATTTGAGCAGAAAGTGAAGGAGTCTTTACTTGCGCATGTGAAAGCAATCGATAAGCATACCGCTAGAGGAACTTACTTCTTTGACTATGGTAATGCATTTCTATTGGAAGCCAGCCGAGCAGGGGCACCTGTGTTTGCAGATAATGATATTGATTTTAAATATCCATCATATGTGCAGGATATTCTAGGACCAATGTGTTTTGATTATGGGTTTGGTCCTTTTAGATGGGTATGTACCTCAGGCAGGGCGGAAGATCTTGCATTGACGGATCGTCTGGCCTTAGATGTAATGTTGGAGCTGAAACAAGATGCGCCTGAGGATATCTGTCAGCAACTCGAAGATAATATTCAATGGATCGGTGAAGCGGGAGAGAATAGATTGGTGGTAGGTTCTCAGGCTCGAATTTTGTATGCAGATGCTGAAGGACGCATTAAAATAGCGAAGAGATTTAACCAAGCGGTTCGAGAAGGATGGGTCTCTGCGCCTATTGTGTTGGGACGTGATCATCATGACGTAAGTGGGACGGATTCGCCGTATCGGGAGACCAGCAATATCTATGATGGAAGTAAATTTACAGCTGATATGGCCATTCATAATGTTATAGGAGACAGTTTTAGGGGAGCGACATGGGTATCCATCCATAACGGTGGTGGAGTAGGATGGGGAGAGGTGATCAATGGCGGTTTTGGTATGGTGTTGGATGGTACAGAGCAAGCCGATGAAAAACTGGTGCAAATGTTGTTTTTTGACGTGAATAACGGCATAGCTAGACGAGCATGGGCACGCAATCCAGAGGCGATGGATGCAATCACACGTGAACTGGATCGGAGTAGTCAGTTACGGGTGACACAAGCGCATGTGGTCGAAGAGGAGATAATGCGGAATTTATTTAAATAGACATAGGTGTGGAAAATAGGATAGACCCTTTATATTACCAGTCAATAGATCAGCGCTTCTGGGATGGGCGAAGGGATGGTGAGACAGAGTCTCATCTCCGCTGGCATCAGGTAGTACGAACGATCAACTTCGCTAGTGACTGCGAATCTTTATGGAAGGGGGCGCATGTGTTGCTGGGATTTTGCTGTGACGAGGGTGTGCGCCGTAATCAGGGACGCGTGGGGGCCGTAGATGGTCCAGGAGCTATGCGTAAGGTATTGCGTAATCTACCTGTCCATCACAGTAATCCATTGTATGATGCTGGGAATGTAGTCTGCGAGGATGGAAATCTAGAGCGTGCACAGGAAGTCCTAGCAGATGCAATAACGTTGATTATCAGAGGTGGAGGTCTCCCTATTGTATTGGGGGGGGGACATGAGGTCACCTATGGACACTTTAAAGGACTTCATCAATATTTTGGCCAGGATCATACTGTTGGTATCATCAACTTTGACGCACATTTCGACCTGAGAGTTCCTTTGGAGGGGAGGCCGACATCAGGAACTGGTTTTTATCAGATAGCACAAGACCTTCATGAAGGGGGGCAGCAGATGGCCTATATGGCCATAGGTATTCAGGAGATCAGTAATACCCGGGCGCTATTCGAGACTGCAGCCGAATTGGGAGTTGAATATATTTTAGCAGATGAGTTGCGGATGAAAGCTGGTATTTCTGAACATCTACATCGAATAGCTGCTTTTATTGAACGGTGTGATGTCGTGTACCTAACGGTAGATCTGGATGTCTTTGCAGCGGCTTATGCCCCTGGTGTAAGTGCAACTGCTTTTAGTGGTATTGTACCGGATGATATTTTTCTTCAATTATTTCGCTATATTTTGGATAGTGGGAAACTGGTCTCCATGGATATAGCTGAACTGAACCCGAGATATGATCTTGATGATCGGACGGCGAAGTTAGCTGCAGATCTCGTCTTTAAGCTTTTATCTAAGCAGATATAACAAGAGCCTTCTATATAGAAGGCTCTTGTTATATCTGATAGTTTTATCGCGCAGTGAGTGCCGCACTCCCACGAATTATGAGTGGTTGCTTTTTGTAATATTCGTGCGTGTTGACATATATCAGTTCCGCATCTTTAAGATTGGCGGCATCTGAATTTAACTTTTTGACAGTAATGTTGGCAATACTATTGACATTGACAAGGTAGGTTGTTGGATCTTCGGTGATGACTATTCCATCAACTAGGTATATTTTAGCCGCTGTTGTTTTGATATATTTCTTATCTAAACTTTCAAGACTCAGTAGATTTGCCTTTTCAAAGGCAGCAGATTCTTTCAACCTAATGAATATTTTACCTGCGTACTTTTTTCCATTAATAGTTGTGTCTCGTTTGTCTACATTGATGCTGTCAATTGAATTTGGATTCAAAGCGGTTAGAGATGTTTGTATGAAGACATTATTAACAAAATAGGCGGGCTTAATTCTGTTATCATCTTTCTGGAAATAAACCTTTATGTCCTGAGCAAGGGCCATAAAAGGTAAAAATAATGTGAAGAGCAATAAGTATTTCATAATCCGTGTTTTACTATAAAGTTATGCAAGGGAAATGATTTGAGCAAGAGCCATTAATAAATAGCGAAGGCGTCCAACGATTGTTGAACGCCTTCAAGTACGTCAATTTGAGCACGAAAAAGAATCGTGCTATTGTGATGTTAGATATTAACGGTAGCATCCATCTGAAAGTCCTCATTCATTAAGTGGACGATCTCAGTTGCTTTTTCGTAGTTTGTAGACTTCTTAGAGAAGAAATCGTGCTGTGTTGTCTCCGTGTTCAATCCGTTTAATACAATAGGGTTGACTTGCTTGACCTCGAAAATAGGATCGAAACCTAGGTTCATCAATGCTTTGTTTCCGTTGTAACGAACATATTCTTTGACTTCAGCAGTCAATCCTACTACAGTATAGATTTCTTCAGTATACTTTAATTCATTTTCGTAAAGCTCGTTCAACAGTGTTAAGAATCTTCCTTTCACCTCTTCTTTGTTTGGCAATCTTCTGTATACATCTTGTGCGATTAATCCTACAAAAATCCCGTGAATAGACTCATCTGCAATGATTTTTTTGATGATATCTGCTGAAGCGACCATCTGTCCTTGTCCACATAACCAAAGGGGTAAGAAAAATCCAGAATAAAAAAGGAAAGATTCTAATAGGACCGATGCTGCTAAAGCCATGAACAATTCCTCGTCTGTTGGATTTTCTTTATCAATCGAACGGTAATATTTATCAATCGTCTGCGCTTTAAACTGTAGATGCTTGTTCTCTTCTACCCAACCAAAGACGTCGTTAATTTCATTGGTCGTAGATACGGTTGTGAATATTGTCGAATAGGACTTGGCATGGATAGCTTCCATCATACACATGTATGATAATACCGCCTTATTTTGTAGGGAATCGATATGGTCTATAATCTTAGGCATCCCGGTATGGCTCTGTAGAGTGTCCAGAAGGGTAAGTCCTCCTAGTGCTTTCTTGTAGCACTCTTTCATATCCCAGCTCAATCCTTTCCAACTGTCGATATCTTTAGACGGGATGTATTCCGTGTCAATCCAAAACTGCTTTATATTCTGCTCCCAAAACATCAACGCATAATCATTGTCTGGGGTATTCCAGTTGACTGCTCTTATTTTTTTGTTCATAGTGGTATTTGTTGAAAGAAGCCGAATACTAACGAGTGTGCTCGTTGATATTCAGCTTCTATATGATTATGTATTTTTTTTACTTTTATGCTGAACAGGATACGCACTCATCGATAGAGGACTTGCGTGTACGTGTATAGTAAAGCGATTTTAATCCAAGTTTATGGGCGTAAATATAGTATTTAGCCAAGTCTCTTGTAGAATCTTTGGAATTCGTATGTAAGATCGTGGATACCCCTTGATCGATATGACGTTGTACAACGGAGATCAATTTGAGTACCTTCATCTGGTCCATATCGTATGCTGACTTAAAGTAAAAGTAGTTATCATTAGTCAAGTAAGGCATAGGATAGTAGGTCGTGCTATCTCCATATTCACGAACTTCGATGATATCGACGATAGGCATGACAGAGGCAGTAGCATTCATGATGTATGAAGTTGACTGATTTGGAGCAATCGCTAGACGGTAAGCATGGTATACGCCGTGTTCTTTGACTTGTTCTTTCAGGTTAGTCCAATCTTCGATTGTAGGGATATACATATCTCCGAATAATTCTTTTACTTTATCTGACTGTGGAAGATAATCCCTGCTTAGGTATTTGTCAAAGTATGTTCCATCTGCATAACCTGATTTTTCGAAGCCTACAAACGTTCTTTGACGTTCTTTGGCGATCTCCATGGATGCTTCTAACGAGTAGTAATTCATCATCATGAAGAAGGTATTGGCAAAATCCAATGCTTCATCGGATTCGTACATGATGAAACTTTTGGCTAGGAAACCATGTAAATTCATGGCTCCAAGACCTACTGAATGTAACTCACGGTTGGCCTTCGCTATGGACGGCACCATCTCAATGTCTGTTACATCTGATACAACAGTCAACGCACGCATAGCCGTTTTGACAGTCTCTTTCACACGCTTATTATCCATGACAGTAGCGATGTTCAGCGATCCTAGATTACACGATATCCCGTAGCGAATAGTATCCTCTCTACCATAGATATTGATGTCAGAGACTTCTGATACCTGCATGATCTCGGTACATAAGTTCGAGAATTTGACCTGTCCAACGCCATTCAGCGCATGTTCGCGATTCGCATTCTCTTTGAAGAAGATATATGGATAACCAGATTCTTTTTGCGTCTGTGCTATTTTCACGAGCATGTGTCGTGCATTGATTTTTTTCTTTTTGATGTTCGGATTGGTGATCAATTCTTCATACATCAAGTCCATATCCAACTCATCTAGATACTTGCCATACTCCTGCATGACCGTATGTGGATAGATGAGGTAAGCTGCTTCATCTTTTTCGGCGAGTTCCATGAATTTATCCGGAACAATGATACCGATAGATAGTGATTTGATACGAACTTTCTCATCGACGTTGATTTTCTTACAATCAAGGAATTCTTCGATATCGGAGTGGAAAATATTCAAATATACCGCCCCTGCTCCTGGACGTTGTCCAAGTTGATTGGCATAGGAGAAGGTATCTTCCATGATCTTCATAATTGGCAATACACCTCCCGCGCGGCCTTCTACACCTTTGATGGCTTCACCACGTCCGCGGATTTTGGAAATGTTGAATGATACTCCTCCCCCAATAGAGGAAAGTTTCATCGCCGAATCTACTGCATAGCCGATACCATTTAAATTGTCTCCGATTTCATCAAGAAAACAAGATACCAACTCCCCAGAGCGTTTTTTTCCAGCATTCAAGAAAGTCGGGGTAGCGGGCTGATATTCTTGATTAATGAAAATTTCGGCGTATTCAATCGCTTTTGCAACACCTTCTTCACGAGCCAGGAATAACGCAACAGCAACCACACGATCTTCATAACGTTCCAAGAATTTCTCCCCAGAATCATCTCTCAATGCATAGCTCTGGAAAAATTTGAATGCACTCATAAAGGACTGGAAGCGAAATTTTTTGGAGTAGACAAAGTTGTATACCTCTTCCATTTGTTCGAATGTAAACCATTCATAGAAGTTGATATAATAATTTTGCTCGATCAAATAATCAATCTTCTCTTTCAATGTATAAAAGAATACCGTATTCTTATTTACATATTCTAAGAAATAGGCGCGTACAGCTTCTTTGTCTTTATGCAAGCTATACTCGTCATCATGTTTGATCATGATCTCATTGTTAAGCAATATCCAGCTTTTTGCTACCTCGTTCGCTATCATAGTTATTATTCTTTATGATGTCAATAAATTGATTAATATCCTCCATCGTTCCTGACAATTCAAATTTGAATGCCAGAGGGATGTCAAAGTCTGCTGCTATTTTATCTGCTGCTAGACCAAAATTGCGCCCCCAATTGCGATTTCCGCTGGAGGTGACGGAAAAAATATGTTTTGCTTCTCTCTTGATGAAAGAAAGCGTATTTTCTGGTATCTGACCGAAGTTGGTCGTGAAGGTAACCAAATGTCCCGGTTCTTCTACCTCTAATCCTTCGGTTATTTTATGTGCCTGCCATCCGGTGACTTGTGTCAGCTTGTCCATAAACCGCTGCACATTGCCTGTTCTTGAGTCGTAATAGATATGTACCATGTCTTTTTGATTCAATAGTGATACACATGACTATAACGCGATTGCAGCTAATTCTTCAGGTTTGAATCCTATAATACGACTTTTGATTTCCTCATCCTCTAAAACAATTACTGTAGGTACAGTTCGAACTTTAAACTTGACCGCTAGCTCAGGCTGATCAAAAGGATTGATGGTTTCGTATTGAATACCTTTCTGATCAAGGTATGCCGACACTTGTGCACATGGTGCACAGTCATTTTTTTCAAATTTGATGATTCTTGCCATGATTGTTAATGTATAAAGCCAGACATTCACTCCAGGTCGAAAGTTAGTGTCTGAAGATGATTAAAAGTACTCGCGGGAGATAGTTTTCCCAAGCGTTGAACAAATATCAACTATTTTAAATGGGAGGGGTAATGATACTTTTCCACAACTGGTGTAACAGCACGCTCTAAACACCCTTCCTGCGTTATTTTTTTTAGTAAATAGCTGTAATTCAGTTGTTGTGAGGAATGTGGATAACTTTAAAATTAATTTTTCGACTAAATTTAGCGGTCAAAAAATTGACATCATTGATGACAAAAGTAAGACAAATAAAACGACTTCAAATTGGTTTTTTTGCAGTTTTTTTTGAATAGTTAATTCTAATGGAATTATGCAAATGGAAATGAATTTTTTTTTCATTTTTTTGAAACCTAAAAATAAAACTAAGGCTTCGCTGTATTCATAAAATGACAGGTAAGTCTAGTGACCAGGGGGTTAAAGTGGGGGGGATGGAGAAGGGAAAGGAGCTATCCAAAAAGTTAATAGCAACTTTTTGGATAGCTCCTTTTATGCTGTTGTATTATTTGGCTTTTTTAACACTAAAGGGTACACTATAGGTGCCCCAAGTAAGGGAGATCTTTCCCGACTTATCAACATCGATCTTAAACTGTTCCTGAGCAGTACTCGCGGTAGCATTCTTGACATTTACACGCAAGGCATCTTGTGCTTCGTCATATTTTGAACTGCCCCACTGATCCCAGACCTTGTTGAGGATAATAGTCGTTTGCCCATCACCAGGGATGCTAAATAGACCATATTTACCAGCGGCCAACTTTTTGCCTTCTACCAATACGTCCTTGTCAATCTCAATGGTAGTCGCCTCATTGGCTCCTGTCCGCCATACTTTACCAGCCTCTGCGACCTCTACTCCAATCTGACGACCTTTAAGAGAGGGGCTGCTGTAATTGATGTCTATGGTCACACCATCGGTAGTTGTAACCTTAGCGTTGGCTGGGGGGCTAGGGCGCTTAGCTTTGTCTGTCTGCGCGAATGTCACTATGCTTAGCAACATGGTAAAAAGAAATAAAATAGGTGTCTTCATAACGTGTTAATTTACAGTTTGATATATACTAAAGATAACAAACATTTCAAGATAATATTGTGTTTGGCCAAATAAAAAATGAAGAACAATTGGAGTCAACATAATGAAGAGGCTGTTGACAGGAGAAATGGAAAAGCGGAATAACGCGAATGTGTATGCAGAAAGCTCCTTTATCAGTAAATAAAGGAGCTTTTTTAGTAAAGTGTATATGAATTAGACGAGATATTCAAATAACGTTTGGTCTTTATTGACCTCGATAACGTCAAATTTGTATTCTTTCATTCGGTCTATTAAGGATTGATAATCTTCAGGTTTGTTCAATTCGATACCAACGAGTGCAGGACCTCTCTCTCGCTCGGTTTTCTTTATAAACTCGAAGCGGGTGATGTCGTCCTTAGGACCTAGCACTTCAGAAACGAAGAGTTTCAGGGCTCCCGGACGTTGTGGAAAACGTACGATGAAATAATGCTTGTAACCCTCATATAGAAGCGATAGTTCTTTTATCTCGCTCATTCGGTCGATATCATTGTTGCCTCCAGAGATAATACACACGACTTTCTTGCCTTTGATCTCCTCTTTGTGAAATTCCAGTGCAGCTACCGAAAGAGCTCCAGCCGGCTCAACGACGATGGCGTCCTTGTTGTACAGTTCTAGTATACAGGTGCAGATTTTACCTTCCGGGATAGATCGGGTGTCGTCTAATAACTGACGGGCGATTTCAAATGTAGTGGTACCGATCTTTTTGACTGCTGCTCCATCCACGAATTTATTAATCTGAGCGAGTTCGACAGGTTCACCAGCATCAAGTGCCGCCTGCATAGAAGGGGCGCCCTCAGGCTCTACTCCAAAGCATCTGATATTCTTGTTTTTACTTTTTAGATAGTAGCTAGCTCCTGCAGCCAAGCCTCCTCCCCCGATCGGAATAAAGACGACATCCAGGCTAGGTAAGTCTTGAAGAACTTCCACAGCTACTGTACCTTGTCCCTCAATCACCTTTAAGTCGTCAAAAGGGGGAATAAAAGTCATCCCATGTTCTGCGGTATAAGTGAGGGCTGCTTTTTGGCAATCATCAAACGTATCGCCGGTGAGGATAATCTCTATATTGCCATTGCCCCACATCTCGGTTTGTGAGATTTTTTGACGAGGTGTCGGACCCGGCATAAAGATAACCCCTTTAATGTCAAGTTTGCGACAGGAAAAGGCAACGCCTTGTGCATGATTGCCAGCGCTGGCGCATACGACACCTTTGCTGCGCTCTTCGTTGGATAGACTGACAATTTTATTGTAGGCACCTCTCAATTTGTAAGAGCGGACGATCTGTAGATCCTCACGTTTTAGGTATACCTCAGCTTGATATTTTTCCGAGAGGTACTGGTTATATTGAAGAGGGGTCCTGTTGACAACATCTTTGATGCGATCGAGAGTAGCCTCAGAATTGATGGTTAGGGTTGATAAGTCTAAAGTCATTGTCTAATATTAATTCTTAGGTGATCAGGTTGATAAAGTTAAAAGGCTGCATCGCGCAGCCTTTTAGTTAAATCTTTGCTTGGATGAGGCTTTTTAAGTCATCATCACAAATATCTTTTTTGGCATCAGCCAGCACCAAGAAGCGTTGATATGTCTCTGCTAACTCATCTTTTTCCAATTGAAAGCCGAGTCTCTCTAGGTGATACTTAAGCGCGTGGCGTCCCGAGCGTGCTGTCAGGATGATATCAGCTTCTAATAGGCCTACATCTTCGGGGCGAATGATCTCATATGTTTCTCTATGCTTTAGGAAACCATCTTGATGGATACCGGAGCTGTGCGCAAACGCATTGCGTCCGACGATAGCTTTGTTGGGCTGTACGGGCATATTCATCATCTCACTGACCTTTCTACTCAGGTAAGTAAACATCTGACTGTTGATATTGGAGGTCAAGCCACCAAATGTCTGATTGTGCACTTTGAGGATCATAGCGACCTCTTCTAGAGAAGTATTACCGGCGCGCTCGCCAATACCATTGATCGTACATTCGACTTGTCTAGCACCATTTTGTACTGCTGCAATAGAATTGGCCGTGGCTAGGCCGAGATCGTTGTGACAGTGTGCCGATATAATTGCTTGATCGATATTGCGGACATTCTCCTTCAAGTACTTGATCTTAGCCCCATACTGGTCTGGAAGACAATAACCATTCGTGTCTGGGATGTTAACGACTGTCGCTCCTGCAGCGATGACACCTTCGACCATCTGAGCCAAGAACCCAAGGTCAGCACGGCCAGCATCTTCTGCGTAAAACTCTACATCTTCTACATATGACTTAGCGTGTTTGACAGCAGCAACTGCACGCTCAAGTATCTCTTCACGTGTGCTATTAAATTTATATTGGATATGTAGATCAGATGAGCCTATTCCGGTATGGATACGTGGTCTTTTTGCATATTTTAATGCTTCAGCAGCCACGTCAATATCATTTTTATTAGCGCGTGTCAATGCACAGATAATGACATCTTTCACCGCCTTTGACAATTCGACAACCGATTGAAAGTCCCCTGGACTGGATACTGGAAAACCTGCTTCGATAACATCGACGCCTAGTTTTTCCAAATCTTTAGCAATGTCAATTTTTTCTGGAGTGGTCAATTGACATCCGGGTACTTGCTCCCCATCCCTAAGGGTGGTGTCGAAAATATATAAGTGATTTGGATCGTGTAACATAGCTTTACGTTTTTATGTTTGAACCTTGTTTAATTCTATTTAATAAATTCTAATACCTTCGAGCCCATTTCTTTCGTGCCTAGGAGCCTGTCTGTTGGTGTCTCTGCATTTGCAATGTCACCAGTCCTCCAGCCGGCTTTTAATGTGTCAGCAACAGCCTGGGTGACTTCTTTGGCTTCATCCTGTAGACCAAAGCTGATGTCCAGCATCAATGCTACGGAGAGGATGGAGGCTAAAGGATTGGCCTTATTCTGACCTGCGATGTCATGTGCGGATCCATGTATAGGTTCGAAAAATCCCGTACCGTCACCAATTGATGCAGAGGCGAGCATACCCATTGAACCGGCAATCTGGGAGGCTTCATCGGTCAGGATATCACCGAATAGATTAGCGGTCAGCACGACATCAAATTTCTTTGGATTCTTAACTAATTGCATGGCAGCATTATCAATGAACATGTGCTCGGTCTCGACATCGGGGTATTCCTTTGCTAATTCTTGTACGACCTCTCTCCAAAGACGGGATGTCTCCAATACATTGGCTTTATCTACGGAACACAACTTCTTGCCGCGTGTACGCGCCGCTTCGAATGCTTTGCGAGCAATACGCTCTACTTCGTAACGGTGGTAGTTCATAAGGTCAGAAGCAAAAGTGTTGTCTTCATTACGCTTTTTCTCTCCGAAATAGACGTCGCCAGTCAGCTCACGAAAGAACAAAATATCCGTTCCTTTAAGAACCTCTGGTTTCAAACTGGAAGCATCTAAAAGTTCATCAAACAACAGGATCGGCCTAAGATTGGCATACAAACCTAGTTCTTTTCGGATTTTTAACAATCCTTGTTCGGGGCGTACCTTTGCTGTAGGATCATTGTCATATTTGGCGTGGCCGATGGCTCCAAAAAGAATGGCATCATTGGCCTTAGCCTTTTGTAGTGTTTCTTCAGGGAGCGGATCTCCTGTCGCCTCGATGGCCGTGTGTCCCATGATGGCTTCGTCAAATATAAAATCATGTCCATATTTTTGACCGATCTTCTCTAAAACCTTTTTACCCCAAGTAGTTACCTCTTGTCCGATCCCGTCCCCAGGGATGATTAAAATATTTTTTTTCATCTATTTACTTTTTATTTATCGGTGTCTGAGTACAATAGTATTAATGTGCTCGTAACACTCGGTTTTCATTTGCTGATGAGCACGTGAATAAATGACATTTGCCTTTGTGTGTCAAAATTATTTATATCTCGGGTTCATTCAAATAAATTGTCCTTTACTAAGGTTATGTATTGATCGTGAGTCATCCGTTGACGGGTTCAGATCAAGTCATTCCTGTGATATGCGTTCTATAATTTGTTCATGAGCTTTTACTTCGCCCTTTTCTAATACCAATCGATGATCGATGCAGTTCGGGAGTTGCGACTGAAAATGTCCGACATAAATCAACGTCTGTCCATGCTTGCAGAGGTCATCGACTACATCATTGAAATATTTAGACTGTTCCGTATCCAGTCCTTGGCACGGTTCATCCAGAATCAGCAATTCAGGGTTCTTGACGATCGTACGAGCCAAAAGTGCGAGACGTTGCTTGCCCAGTGGCAAGGTCCCTAACGTGTGGTTTTTGTACTCCTCAAGATCGAAGAAATGGAGCACTTGGTCCAATTTCTGCTTTTTATCAAAGCCCAGGTGCTGGTAGAGCCCCACAGAATCAAAGAATCCGGAAGCAATAGTTTGCCATACTTTAGCCGTACTGTCAAAGTACCAATGCAGCTCTGGAGAGATAATACCCAGATGGGCTTTGATTTCCCAGATGCTTTCACCAGTACCTCGTTTCTTTCCGAACAGATGGATATCATTGGCATATGCTTGCGGATGATCTCCATTTATGAGACTCAATAGGGTCGATTTCCCAGACCCATTATGTCCCTGCAGGAGCCATTTTTCACCAGCTTTAATCTCCCAGCTGATATTCTTTAAAACTTGTTTGTCACCATAGGAGACATTTATAGTATTCATTTTGACCATTATCTCGGCGGAGATAGCTGGAGATTGTTGAAGAAAGTAGGGAAGAGGTTTCCGGGTACGATTTTCCTCTCTTTCCATTTCTTGTGCTGAATTTACGATATGAAGCTTTCCTTCTTTTATTTCTGCAAATCGATTGATGCAATTTGGGAGCTCATCATCGTTATTGATTAAGATCAGTTGGGAGCCTTTTTCTGCAAGTTCTTCAAAAAATATATTTAAAGTCTCTCTTGCCTGCACATCTAACCCGGTATAGGGCTGATCGATGATCAACAATTGGGGTTGTAGCCATAATGCTTTGACCAATTGTAATTTTTTGTGCTCGCCACTCGACATCTCTATCAGCTGCTGATCTCGAAAATTGTCGAATCCAAAGGCGTCTAAGTATCTTTCGACATCATCAAAGTGTAGATCTTCAGTATGGGCGTAATGTATGAGCTCGGCATGAACAGTGAGAGTATCATTTTTTGCGAACTTATTATACCGTTGCTGATAATAGAAATTGCGATCACCTTCTAAGTTGGTAAATTGAAACCAGTTGGATACATATATCGCTTTTGCAGGAAGTGAGCTGTCTTCCGTAAAGCGGAGGGTCACGACTCCTGAGGTCTTTCCCTGACCGGTTATGGCCTTGGCTAAGGAAGTCTTTCCTGACCCACTCTTACCGCCGATCAACCAATGTTCTCCTGGGAAAATTTGCCAATTTAAATCCTGTAACACGGTATGACTACCATATTGAAGGGTTAAATTGGCGATATGGACGAAAGGCTCTACCATTAGCGGGTTTGTTCGAAGACTTCGATTGCCGATTTTTGGTTTAAGATGAAATCAATGTCATCATAGCCATTGATCAAACACGATTTTTTGTATGGATTGATTTCAAAAGCAGCTTGCTCCCCCGTCTCCGTCAACGTAATCGTTTGATTCTCCAAATCTACGATAATATCTGTTGCTGGATTTTTAAATACCAAGTCAAATATTTTCTCTAAAAAGTCGTCTGTCACCTGTATCGGTAGTACGCCATTGTTTAAGGCGTTTCCTTTGAAGATATCAGCAAAGAACGAGCTGATGACAACATCAAATCCATAGTCTTGGATAGCCCAAGCTGCATGCTCCCGACTGGAACCACAGCCGAAATTTTTACCCGCAACAAGAATTTTTCCATGATAAGTAGGATCGTTCATGACAAAGTCTGCCTTGGGCTGATTATCTCCATCAAATCGCCAATCGCGAAATAAATTGTCACCAAATCCTTCCCTCGTAGTTGCTTTTAAGAACCGTGCCGGGATGATTTGATCGGTGTCAATATTTTCGATAGGTAATGGTACTACCTGAGATGTTAATTTTTTGAATGCTTTCATGTTTTCTTAAATATGTGTGTTAAGATGTAAGACTAAAGGATTTAAGACCGTAGTTGATAGGCGATCTCCTGTCTTTGCTCTTTTAGTCTTTGTTCTTTTTTCCACATGTCTTTGTTTAGATCAATTCCCTTACGTCACTTATTTTTCCAGTCACAGCAGCAGCAGCAGCAGTGAGTGGTGATACCAACATGGTTCTTGCGTTCGGTCCTTGACGCCCTTCAAAGTTTCTATTGGACGTAGATACACAATATTTACCTGCAGGGATCTTATCTTCATTCATTCCTAGGCAAGCGCTACAGCCTGGTTCACGTAGTTGAAATCCAGCTTCTTCAAATATTTTATCTAGACCTTCTTCTTTGGCTTGTTTTTCAACTTGCTTAGACCCCGGGACGATCCATACTTCTACTTCAGGTGCCTTTTGCTTTCCTTTGACAAAGGATGCTACTTCTCTCAAGTCTTCAATTCTGGAGTTGGTACAGCTACCGATGAATACATAGTCTACCGGTTTCCCCAGTACAGGAGCATCATCTGCAAATCCCATATAATCCAGCGCTTTCTTATACGAAGGACGTTCACTCTCAGGTTGAGATAGTGTCGGAGGTATGCTCTCACGGATACCCATTCCCATTCCAGGGTTTGTACCATACGTGATCATGGGATCGATATCTTCGGCTTTAAACTCTAATACCACATCAAATGAAGCATCTTCATCAGAATACAAAGTCTTCCAATAGGCCAGTGCCTTGTCCCATTCTTCTCCTTTAGGAGCAAATTCGCGGCCTTCAACATAATCGAATGTAATCTGATCTGGAGCGATGAGACCTCCACGGGCACCCATTTCGATACTCATATTGCAGATGGTCATGCGTGCTTCCATACTCAATGAGCGGATAGCCGAACCAGCATATTCAATGAAATAGCCTGTTCCCCCCGCAGCAGATATTTTAGCGATAATATAGAGGATAATGTCTTTTGCTCCTACTCCGTCTTGAAGAGTGCCGTTCACTTCGATTTTCATCGTTTTGGGCTTTTGCTGGAGTAGGCACTGTGTTGCAAACACCTGCTCTACCTGTGAAGTACCAATACCAAAAGCTATAGCACCAAAAGCTCCGTGCGTAGATGTGTGACTATCTCCACAGACCATTGTCTTTCCCGGTAAAGTAATGCCAAGCTCAGGGCCAATTACGTGGACGATACCTTGAAAAGGATGTCCTAAGCCGTATAACTCTATTCCAAATTCTGCACAGTTTTTGGTCAACATATCTACTTGATACCTAGAAAGCTCTTCTTTGATCGGTAAATGTTGATTAAGGGTAGGGACATTGTGGTCTGCAGTCGCCACTGTTTGTAACGGGCGAAAAACTGGAAGTCCTCTTTTACGCAATCCGTCAAAAGCTTGAGGAGAGGTGACCTCATGGATCAGGTGCGTATCGATATATAGAATATCCGGAAATCCTTCTTCACGTTTGACGACATGTGCGTCCCAAATCTTTTCTACTAATGTTTTTGACATTTCTCTTTCTCTCAATTAATTATCATTAGAATAATTTGTTTTATTAATGAGTGTTCGCGTTCCTAAGCTTGTTACACTCGGTTAATAAAGAGTGCGTAGCATCAATGGTATTATTGCGCTCGTTTCACTCGGTTAGATGAAGCTATCATGAGTATATTCATTGCATGATCAAACAATGGATCAATCGGTTTATTTCGATTTGAGAATGGTTTACTCATAATGGTTTTATCAATTTAATAAGGGGTAAATGCTATTTGTCATAATTTTTACCCCTTATTCAGCCTCTAAATTACAAAATTTTAAACAGTTTTAATTGCTTTCATTGCAGTCATTGCTTTACGTAATTTTCTACCTACGATTTCAACAGGGTGATCGCGTAGAATTTCATTGATTTCGACTAACGTTGCATTGTCTACAGCTCCGTCTTTGTCATCGTTGAAGTTTTTGCCTACTAGATCTGTATTCACAGTCTTCATGAAATCAGCTAATAATGGTTTACAAGCCTGATCGAACAAGTAACAGCCATACTCAGCAGTATCGGAGATTACACGGTTCATTTCAAATAACTTCTTACGAGCAATGGTGTTGGCGATAAGTGGTGTCTCGTGTAGGGATTCGTAGTATGCGGATTCTGGTTTGATACCTGCATCGACCATTGTTTCGAATGCCAACTCAACTCCAGCCCTTACAAAAGCAACCATCAAGAGATAATTGTCAAAATATTCTTGCTCGCCGATTTTGACGTCTCCAGCTGGCGTCTTTTCAAATGCTGTTTCACCTGTCTCGGCTCTCCATTTCAATAAATTAGTATCTCCATTTGCCCAATCTTCCATCATCACACGGCTAAATTCGCCGGCCATGATATCATCTTGATGTTTTTGGAAAAGCGGGCGCATAATATCTTTTAATTCTTCTGAAATTTCAAAAGCTTTAACTTTGGCAGGATTACTAAGGCGATCCATCATACCACTGACACCGCCATGTTTTAAGGCTTCGGTAATAACTTCTACACCATACTGCACCAATTTGGAAGCGTATCCTGCGTCAATTCCTTTTTCGACCATTTTGTCAAACGAAAGGATAGAACCTGTTTGCAAAAGACCACAAAGGATGGTTTGCTCACCCATTAAGTCCGATTTTACTTCAGCAACGAATGTAGAACGCAATACACCTGCACGGTGACCGCCGGTACCTACACAGTATGCTTTGGCTTGTGCTAGTCCCTTTCCTTCAGGATCATTCTCTGGGTGCACTGCGATTAGCGTTGGTACCCCAAAGCCTCTTAAGTATTCGGCGCGAACTTCAGAACCAGGGCACTTAGGTGCGACCATGATGACAGTAAGGTCTTTACGGACTTGCATACCTTCCTCGACGATGTTAAAACCGTGCGAATATGACAAGGTAGCTCCTTGCTGCATCAACGGCATGACAGCATTCACTACAGAAGTGTGCTGTTTGTCAGGAGTCAGGTTGATGACTACATCTGCAGTAGGGATCAACTCTTCATATGTTCCCACTGTAAAGTTGTTGTCCGTTGCATTTTTCCAAGAATCTCTTTTTTGCTCAATAGCCTCCTTGCGTAGTGCATAGGAGACATCCAGACCACTATCTCTTAAGTTAAGTCCCTGATTCAATCCTTGAGCTCCACATCCCACGATTACCAATTTTTTGCCTTTTAGTGCTTCTACTCCTTCTGCGAATTCGGAACTGTCCATGAATTCGGCTACTCCTAATTGGTTTAATTGCTCTCTTAGTGGTAATGTGTTGAAATAATTTGCCATTTTTTTAATTCTTAAATATTGTTGTTATTAGGTTGTTTAATATAATGATTGTACTAATCTTCGTTGTGCTAATGCATAGCCGTAATGTACGTTGTCATGACCTGACGTCAAGGCTATAACTTCTTCGATTGTATCCATTGGATAGCCATAAGTTGCGGTAGCAAAAGAGGTAATTGTGCCGAAAATCCCATTTTCATAGTCGTTACGGATCTCTTCGATACTAGCGATTGCAATAGCTTTCAACTCGTCGATTTCTGCTTTTTCAATAAAGCGTGTGGGTTTAGTATCCTTTTTATAATCTTCATTGTATTTGACCCAAGCAGTGTCTGGTCTGATTCCCGTACGGGTATATACCAAGGTTTGCGTGCTGACGATGATATGCCCAAAATTCCAAATAATATTGTTGTTGAATCCAGCTGGAATGTTGTTCAATTGGTCTACAGAAAGACTGTCAATCAATTCAATGAACTTTTGACGTGTCTGTAAGATAAATTTAAATGTCTCTTGCATATGGTGTTGCTATGAAGTTCAAGAAGGTGGCGGAGTATTTGCACCACCACATTCCTCACTTTCTACATGGTAAATACGTCATCTCGTTTGTCGAGATATTCATTTTCAACGATTTCCTCTGAGGGTTGCTTCTGCTCGAATTGAATTAATTTAGAATGGAAGCCTGCACTATTTTTGATGATCGCAATGCGAGCACCACGTACAAATTCGATCAGTCCGTATTTGGTTAATTCCTCAGTTAATTTGTCTATTTCTTCGCGGTGTCCCGCTGTCTCAAATACGGTGTAATCATTGCGGATCACGACGGCGGACGCACCATATTCACGTAATAGGCGTTCGACAGGTGCTTTTTCGGCGATGATATCGGTCGGCACTTTGTACAGTGCTTGCTCCTGCCAGATGACTTCCTCATTGGTATTGTAGTACGCTTTTAGGATGTCAATTTGTTTTTCCAACTGACGGCACAGCTTCCGGACCACTTCTTCTGTTTCAGTGATAACGATGGTAAACCGATGTATGCCCTCCACTTCTGAAGGGGAGGTATTTAAACTCTCTATATTTATCTTTCTTCTAGAAAAGATGGTTGAGATTCGACCGATAAGTCCGATAGAGTTCTCTGTATATAGGGTGATCGTGTATTCTTGTTTTTCCATTTTTACAGCTTTTGGCTATAAGCTCTAGATTTGGATATGACATCTCTGCTCTAGAGCCTATGGCAATATGTTATTTTAATCGAATCTCTGAGACGGATGTGCCTTGTGCCACCATTGGGAAGACGTTGTTCTCTTTTCCTACCATTACTTCTAAGAGGTATGCGCCATCGTGGTTCAGCATAGTTTCTAAAGCCGTACGCAGCTCTTTTCTTTCGCAAACTTTCTGTCCTTCTATATAATAACCTTTGGCTACAGCTACAAAATCCGGACTCGTGATATTTACAAAAGAATAACGCTTGTCATGAAACAGCTGCTGCCATTGACGTACCATTCCTAGAAATTCGTTGTTGAGAATCAATATCTTGACCTTTGCACCAAATTGCATGATCGTACCCAATTCTTGTAGTGTCATCTGGAATCCTCCATCGCCGATAATGGCCACTACTGTCTTGTCTGGGGCGCCATACCATGCTCCGATAGCTGCTGGCAATCCAAATCCCATGGTTCCCAATCCACCTGATGTGACACTCGATCTGCTGTTATTAAACTTCGCATATCGACAGGCCACCATCTGGTGCTGCCCCACGTCGGTAGTGATGATGGCATCTCCACCTGTCAACTCATTCAGTATATTGACCACCTCACCCATTGTCATGGCGTCACTGGTCGGATGAAGTTCATTTTGAATGACTTCTTTAATTTCTTCTTGTTCCAGCGATCTGAACTGGGCTAGCCACTCCGAATGATCAGCTTGGTTGACCGCCGCGGTCAAAAGTGGAAGGCTTACCTTACAGTCCCCCCATACAGGGACGGTTGTCTGTACGTTTTTGTCAATCTCGGCCGGGTCAATATCTAAGTGGATGACCTTAGCTTGTTTGGCATATTTATCTAAACGGCCGGTCACTCGGTCATCGAAGCGCATGCCGATTGCGATGAGCACATCACACTCATTGGTCATGACATTAGGAGCATAGTTGCCATGCATACCCAACATGCCGACATGCAGCGGATGGTTGGTGTCGAGTGCACTCAGTCCCATCACTGTTGATGCCGAAGGGACCCCCAATTTTTCAATAAAGTTCCTGAATTCTTGTTCGGCTTTGCCTAAAATAACTCCCTGTCCAAATAATACAAACGGTTTTTTGGCGCTATTGATAAGAGCTGCGGCCTGCTCTATATACTCGTTTCTAACCTCAGGTGCTGGTCTATAGCTCCGGACATGGTCACATTTTTCATATCCTTCGTAATCGAATAATTGTAATTGCGCATTTTTGGTAATGTCAATGAGCACCGGTCCCGGTCTTCCTGTGCTGGCAATATAGAATGCCTTAGCCAAAGCATGTGGTATCTCTGTTGCATCTGTCACCTGATAGTTCCATTTGGTAATTGGAGCTGTAATGTTCATGACATCAGTCTCTTGAAAGGCATCAGTTCCCAATAGTGAAGCAAAGACCTGTCCGGTAATGCAGACAATAGGATTGCTATCAATCAAGGCGTCAGCCAATCCTGTTACCAGATTGGTGGCTCCTGGGCCACTCGTGGCAAATACCACACCTGTACGACCTGAGGTGCGTGCGTAGCCCTGGGCAGCATGTATCCCCCCTTGTTCGTGACGTACCAAAATGTGCTTAAGACGATCGTTGTAATCGTAAAGCGCATCATAGATAGGCATGATCGCACCACCGGGATATCCAAATACGGTGTCAACACCTTCACATAATAAAGCTTCCAACACCGCTTGAGAACCCGACTTTTGTACCGATTCTTTTGCTTGGGTGGTTGGTGCTTTACGCTCTGTTTTTTCCAGTGTACTCATTACTTTAATTTTAGTCGATTAGTTGATAGTTTTAGTTGTTGATTATCCGGTCCTATTAAAGGTCTGTTACACAGCCTTCGGAGGCATCTGCTACGGTTTTGGCATATTTGTAGAGCACTCCTTTGGATACTTTTAGTGCCGGTTGGGTCCATTTTGCCCGCCTAGCTGCGATAGTGGCTTCATCTACTTTTAGATTGATGGTATTGTTGACAGCATCGATTTCTATAATGTCATCATTTTCGACCAAGCCAATCAATCCACCTTGATAAGCCTCAGGAGTGATGTGTCCCACGACAAATCCGTGCGTGCCTCCGGAAAAACGACCGTCTGTAATCAACGCCACGGACTTCCCAAGCCCCGCTCCAATGATTGCGGATGTTGGCTTTAACATTTCTGGCATACCTGGAGCTCCCTTTGGTCCTTCGTTAATGATGACGACAACATCGCCTTGTTTAACTGTTCCATCCTGTATGCCTCTGATCAAGCGCTGTTCTCCATCAAATACGCGCGCTGGTCCTGTGAATTTTTCGCCTTCTTTGCCAGAGATCTTAGCGACAGAGCCTTTCTCTGCGAGATTCCCATATAGGATCTGCAAATGTCCGGTTGCTTTTATTGGATCACTGAGTTTGTGAATGATCTTCTGGTCGTAGTCCATGATTGACTTAACGTCTTCTAGGTTTTCAGCGAGTGTTTTCCCGGTTACGGTCATACAGTCTCCGTGTAGCAGGCCTTCTTCTAATAAATACTTAAGGACTGCTGGTGTACCCCCATACTGATGCAGATCTTGCATAAGATACTTGCCTGACGGCTTGAAATCTGCCAATACAGGGGTCTCGTCACTCATCCGTTGAAAGTCATCTTGCGTAATATCTACGCCGATAGCTTTCCCAATAGCGATAAAGTGCAAAACTGCATTTGTACTACCACCAAGGATGATGATTGACCGTATTGCATTTTCAAATGCTTTACGGGTCATAATATCTGAGGGTTTGATATCTTTTTCTAGTAGGATGCGGATATATTTTCCAGCTTCTAGGCATTCTTCTTTTTTCGCCTCGGATACAGCGGGGTTAGAGGATGAGTAAGGTAAACTCATACCCAGTGCTTCGATGGCTGAGGCCATGGTATTGGCCGTGTACATTCCGCCGCATGCTCCAGCTCCAGGACATGTATGCTTGATAATACCTTCGTAATCCTCGTCAGATAGGTTGCCGCAGATCTTTTGACCTAAAGCCTCGAAAGCAGACACGATATTGAGTTCTTCTCCTTTGTAATGACCAGGAGCGATTGTCCCGCCGTATACCATAATGGCAGGTCTATCTAGGCGCCCCATAGCAATAACGGCACCGGGCATATTCTTGTCACACCCAGGGATGGCGATAAGTCCATCATAGTATTGGCCTCCACATATGGTCTCGATACTGTCTGCTATGACGTCGCGGCTGACGAGTGAATAGCGCATGCCATCTGTACCATTACTCATGCCGTCACTAACACCAATTGTACCAAAAGTCAATCCCACTAGATCACTTTCCCAGACTCCTGTCTTGACCACTTGTGCCAAGTCATTGAGGTGCATGTTACACGTATTGCCGTCGTATCCCATGCTAGCAATGCCTACCTGAGCCTTATCCATATCGGCATCGGTCAGCCCGATCCCGTATAGCATAGCTTTTGCAGCAGGTTGTGTCGCGTCTTGTGTAAATGTACGGCTGTACTTATTCATTTCATTTTCGCCGTTAGATGATGACTTCATAGTTTTCGTTCTCTAATACTAGGTTTTTATATCTTCTTTGGATGGAAGCACCAATGGTGTGTTCCCAGTCCTCTTTAAAAATTATATGATCTATTTGTTTGATGCCAATGATCTCTGCTGCAGTACCACAAAGGAAGGCACTGTCGGCTTCATAGACATCTTGAACCGTTAGCGGACGCTCGATGAGCTCAAAATTTAGATTTTTGCAAATGTTGATGACGGTTGATCGAGTTATACCCGGAAATACGGTTTTTAAAGGTGCTGTATATATCTTGTAATCCTTCTCGATAAACAGATTTTCACTAGATGCTTGCGCGACGAATCCCTCTTGGTCTAAAAGTAAAGCCTCATCAAATCCTTTTTTTATGGCCTCTGTACTGGCCATAATGGAATTGATGTACTGTCCGCTGATCTTAGACTCGACAGGGAATGCCTTTGGACTTGGACGTTGTATATTGGTGATGCAGACCTTCAACAGATTTTGTCCCAAATATGGCCCCCATTCCCAAGCTGCAATCAGAATCTTGGCCTGTGTAGCAGATGTGAGATGCATATTGGATCCTGCAATTACTAAAGGGCGAATGTAGGCTTCACGCAGATTATTCAAGGCCAGTAATTCGTAGGTCTTCTCAATTAATTCTCGATTATCCCAGATATAAGGAATGCTGATGGCTTCACAGGATTTTTGAAGTCTGTCAAAATGCTGCTCAGCCTTAAATATCCGTGTACCATTGTGCGTATTGTACGCTCTTAATCCCTCGAATGCTCCATACCCATAGTGCAATGCCTGACCGTATAGATCGACGCCTGCAGAGGATGCTTTTACAAAGTTTCCTTCTAGGAAGATAAGTGTCTCATCGTTGTAGTATTGCATACTTTTATCAAATTTTAATTCCACTTATTGTGATACGGATATTCCTCAATTTTAATGAGCTCTTTTCGACAGTACATTCGACGCTCAAAATGGTAATTGTAAGATAGGATGAATAAAAATAACAAGCAATAGTCGAAGTTATAATTTTGAAATAGTTTATAATTTTGATTTTTTACTTTATGCAGAATATAATTTTGATTATTTGAATCATCTTAATATATTTTAATCTTTAAAGTAGACCATAATTAAAATTGGTATAGTTTGACTTTTTTGTCACCTTGGTCAGTTATGGTTAATTTCTTCTTAAAATTGGTTTTTAGTTAGTAAAAGTTCAAAAAATAAGCCCTTAAAACTTGTTGTCTTAAGGGCTTATCTAAAGTGTTGATTTTTTAATTCTATTCTTCTATAATGCCCTCAGCTAGGACCGTAATGACATTGTCTTTTACTTCCACTACTCCACCTTTAATAATAAGGGTTTCTTCATTGTTACCGACCTTAATAATCACTTTGCCGTCCTCCAAAGTAGAGACAATGGCAGCATGATTCTTTAGTATTTGGAAAGAGCCAGCAGATCCAGGTACGGTTACTGCAGCAACTGTACCGTCATAGACCAATTTGTCAGGAGTAATAATTGTAAGTTTCATTATTCTTATATATAAGATTTGAGATATGAGATTTGAAAATTATTAGGTTTTCAAATAGATATGAGATAAAAGTCTATTATCTCATATCTAAGTCCAATATCTAAATTAAACTGCTTCAGCTAATAGTTTTTTACCTTTTTCGATTGCCTCATCGATGCTACCGACCAAGTTGAAAGCTGCCTCAGGGTATTCATCAACTTCTCCGTCAATGATCATGTTGAATCCTTTGATGGTATCCTTAATATCTACCAGTACACCTTTAAGACCTGTAAACTGCTCTGCGACATGGAAAGGTTGTGATAAGAAACGTTGTACACGACGTGCGCGGTGTACAGTCAATTTATCTTCTTCTGATAACTCGTCCATACCTAAGATGGCAATAATATCTTGAAGTTCTTTATAGCGTTGTAAGATTTCTTTAACACGTTGAGCAGTGTTGTAGTGCTCGGCACCCAATACTGCAGGAGATAGGATACGTGAAGTTGAATCCAATGGATCCACTGCTGGGTAGATACCTAACTCAGCAATTTTACGAGACAATACGGTAGTGGCGTCTAAGTGGGCAAATGTTGTCGCTGGAGCCGGGTCAGTCAAGTCATCCGCAGGTACGTAAACGGCCTGTACCGAAGTGATTGATCCATTTTTTGTCGATGTGATACGCTCTTGCATTAGACCCATCTCTGTCGCAAGTGTCGGTTGGTAACCTACAGCGGAAGGCATACGACCCAATAGGGCGGATACTTCAGAACCAGCCTGTGTGAAACGGAAGATGTTGTCAATAAAGAAAAGTACATCTTTACCTTGACCGTCACCTTCACCATCACGGAAATATTCAGCAACGGTCAGTCCTGATAGCGCTACGCGAGCACGTGCACCTGGAGGCTCATTCATCTGACCGAATACAAATGTACATTTGGATTCTTTCATTAATTCTTGGTCGACAGTTTCCAAAGGCCATTCCCCTTTTTCCATGCCTTCCATGAATTGCTCACCATATTTAATGATTCCAGATTCCAACATCTCACGCAACAAGTCATTACCTTCACGAGTACGTTCACCTACACCGGCGAATACCGAAAGACCACCGTGACCTTTTGCGATGTTGTTGATCAATTCTTGGATTAGTACCGTTTTACCTACACCAGCACCACCGAATAATCCGATTTTACCACCTTTAGCATAAGGCTCTAGTAAGTCGATAACTTTGATACCTGTAAAAAGAATCTCTGTCTCAGTAGACAAATCTTCAAATTTTGGAGGTACATTGTGAATAGGACGTCCGTTGGTTTTGTCCAGATTTTTGATCCCATCAATGGCGTCTCCAACTACGTTAAATACACGGCCTTTGATTTCTTCTCCAATCGGCATTTTGATAGGGGCTCCTGTATCCACAACTTTCATTCCACGTACCAAACCTTCGGTAGCATCCATGGCAATTGTACGTACACAATCCTCACCTAAGTGTTGTTGAACCTCTAAAACGATACGCTGACCGTTGTCTTTCTCGATATACAATGCATCGAAAAGTCGTGGAAGGTTTTCATTGTCGGCGAAGTTGACGTCAACAACTGGGCCGATAATCTGCGCTATTTTACCAATCTGGGGCATATTATAGGGACTAAATATTTAATAATCAATTACAAAACTCAAAATGAGTCCTATTTTGGACTGCAAAAATAAGCTATATATGCCGAAAAGCAAAGGGTTGAATAAATAAAATTTACTTTTTTTTTGGCAGAGGTAAATTTGAATATAATTATGACTGAATAAGTTAGATGATCGAGCTGCAATTCGCTGTCGTACTACCCTTCTCTGAATAGATGTATCCTTCATTTGTCTATTATTTTGTTACAAACATATACTAAAATACGTAACAACGCTGTTATATATAAGAGGTTCTACTCTTGTTTGAGGGCTTGGACCGTGTAGATGCTTGATTCGCAATTTTTATATTTTAACTAGCACAAATAATGATATCTAAGAAAAACAATCTAAAATGGCGCTTACCACTCATCCAAGCCATATTATTTTCTGTTTTTATGTGCAGTACATATGTTAGTGCACAAGTTGTAAAACGAGATGCTTTAACAGCCTTAAAGCCACCAAGCAAATTACAGAATGGGGATACGATAATGATCATTCGCCCAATAGGTTTTGTGAATTCGGCAGGTAAGCCTCCGGATGGTAGAGATGAGATCGAAAGTGGATGTAGCTAGGGCATACCAGGCACAAAAAGTAATCTCCAATAAGCGGAGATCCCCGAGTGGGGGGAGCTTTCTCATCCTGCCTCATGACGAATGAGCCTACTTGGTTCTTGAAATAAATTTCAATGATTGAAAACAAAATAGACTTGATAGCGTTCTAGTACAGGTAAATATGTGTAACAAAAATGATATAAATAAGTCCGTGACGACGGCCAATGATATCAAATATGTGTCCCGTATTTTCATTTTTGCTTGGAACATATTATTGCAATTTAGATTCTTATAATAACATTTAACGTATGATGCATTATCTCTACCACTCGCTATTTTTAGCCTGCGGTCTTATCCTCTTTTGCCACTCAGGAAGGGCAGACATTATTGAAAACAAATACCACTCCTACATACATGATTCCTCTAAGGAACCCTTTCGTCTTGCATTGGACTCCATTGGGGTTACCGGTAAGGTGACAGACTCTGCGGGGACAGCTATAGAAGGTGTGGTCATTACTGAAAAAGGAACATCCAATAGTACATTGTCAGATCAAAGTGGCGCATTCAAAATTTCAGCAGATCCCAATGGACTTTTGGTCTTTATAAAATCCGGATTTGCGAATAAAGAAGTCCATGTAAATAATCAAGAGCTATTAGAGGTCTCGCTATCCGTCGGTACCGCACAAGCTAAAGTCGAGGAATCCGCTGATTCTACTGTAGTGAGTCCAGACTCTACAGCCGTACCAGATTCTACTCAGGTAGGTCTGGTGGATAGCTCTGCTACCGTTGCCGGTAAGGCAGATAGCACTACTAGCGGTGTCGCAACAAAAGACAGCTCTGCTATGGTAGTACCCGCTGGACAAAGTATGATATCGGGTACTGTCAATGGTCCCAAAGGGCCTTTGCCGGGGGTCACAGTTACGGTCATGGGCACCAGTCAATCTACAGGTACGGATGACGCAGGTAAATTCCAGCTTGCAGCTGGTCCGAAGAGTAAAATAAGATTCTCATCGGTTGGATTCAAGACAATAACGCAGACTGTAGGCAATCGAAAAGACATACAGGTTGTACTGAGAAGTGAGACGAATATGCTTGACTCTGTGCAGGTCGTGGCTGTTGGATACGGGACGATGAACCGCGCTACATTGCCGAGTGCCGTGTCAAGTATCGGAGCTAATGAAATCAAAGATGAGGTGCTGCCAAGTATCACGCAAGCGATACAAGGTAAGGCTGGGGGTGTTCAAGTTACTCAGAAATCCGGATCACCAGGCGGTGGTATCAGTATACGTGTGAGAGGTACGACTTCTATTAATGCGAGTTCGGATCCCTTATATGTCGTGGATGGAATTCCAGTCAATAGCACGACTAACTTTACTGGAGGATCTACATTTGACTTTGGCGGAGGTACGCAGGGGATCAATGTGCTATCGTCGATCAATCCGTCAGATGTACAGTCTATCGAGATATTAAAAGATGCAGCGTCCTCATCCATATACGGGTCAAGGGCTGCAAACGGAGTGGTCTTAATCAGCACAAAAAAAGGTGTGGCTGGACAAAGTGAGTTTAACTTTAATATGTATGAAGGATTCTCACAGGTGCCACGCGAAAGATACTATGACTTTATGAATACCGAGCAGTATCAGGATTATATGAAAGATTACTACAAAATCCTTCAACAAAATAATCCAAAAGCGGTCATCCCAGACCAGATATTTTCCAATCCCAATGTGAATACGGACTGGCAGGATGCCATTTTCAGAAATGCCGCAACCAGGAGCTATGAACTTTCTTCAAGAGGTGGTGGCGATAGGACACAATACTACACTTCCATTGGCTACATGAAGCAGGGAGGCGTACTTTTGGGATCCGACTTCAATAGGCTGAGTGGTCGTATTAATCTAAATCATCAGCACAACGACAAACTTAGATTCTCTACGGCTATCAATCTAACAAGAGCAATTAATAAACGTGTCCAAGAAGAAAATTCAAAAGAAGGAGCTACCAAGAGCGGTATATTTTCTCCACCTAACTTAACCGTATACGACGCGGCAGGCAACTTTGTATATGATCAGGTCAGAAATACACGTGAAAATCCCGTTGCCATGCTGACCCTGCCTACCAATGAAGCACAAACTTTTCGCGTATTGGCAAATGCCAGTGCGGAGTATAATATCATCCCGGAGCTTTTGTTAAAAACAAGTTTCGGTACAGATATTAGCTTTATTGATGAAACGTTCTTTATGCCACCCGTAGGACTTCGCTCTTATGCCAGTCAAGGTGGGATTGGTGCACGCCGCAATACCCGGGATCAGCTTTGGATTAATGAGACAACCCTGACCTATGACAAGATATTTGGTGATCACAGTATCAATGCGCTGGCCGGCTTCTCCGTTCAGGAATCTAGACTGGAATTTGTCCATGCACAGCGGTCAAACTTCCCCAATAATGATATCCCTTACATCACTGCAGGCGGTGTTATTACAGGGGCAAACTCATATCCAGAAGAATGGGCGATTGCATCTGGATTTGTCCGGGCAACATACATCTACAAGGATAAGTATATCTTAAATGCAAATGTACGTTCAGATGGTTCTTCCCGTTTTGGCGCTGACAATCGTTGGGCGATATTTCCGTCGTTTGCAGGAGCATGGAGACTTACTGAGGAAGAATTCTTAAAGGACTCCAAAGTATTGGACGACTTGAAGCTGCGAGCGAGTTGGGGTATCACAGGTAATCAGAATATAGGTAATTATGCTAGTCGTTCTCTTTATTCCGGAGGGAATAATTACTTGGGCATGGCAGGCTTTGTGCCGAATGTACTGGGTGATCGTGATTTAAAATGGGAAACGACTAATCAATGGAATGTGGGTGTCGATGCAGGTTTCTTAAATAATAGGGTATCGCTTTTGGCCGATTACTATTACAAGAAAACTACAGACTTACTGATCGGACTACCTATCCTGACCAGTTCGGGTTACCTCACTCGGTTTACGAACTCCGGTGATATCGAAAATAAAGGTTTCGAATTTGAGTTGACGACTAAAAACCTGATAGGTGAGTTTAAATGGACCACGGCTTTGAACATGACCTTTAATAGAAATAAAGTACTGGCATTACCAGAGGGATTGACAGAAATGCGTGGAGGAGTTGGTGATTTGAACCGGGCAATTGTGGGACAACCTCTAGGAGTATTCTACGGTTGGCAAGCCACTGGTGTTAATCCTCAAACGGGCATGATTGACTACTTGGGAAAAGATGGCTCTGCCGTTTCACCGACTGACTACAGTGATCATAGGATGATTGGGGATCCGAACCCTTCATTTTTCGGAGGTATCACCAATAATTTTGAATACAAGAATTTTGATTTAAGCATTCAAGGTCAATTTACATATGGGAATGACATCTTCAACTATAACTTGGCTTCAGGATTAGAAGGATTCAACCCAAGCTCCAATCAGTTTGTTGACTTTGTTGATCGATGGAGAGCCCCAGGAGATATTACCGATGTACCTCGGCCGGCTCCTGGAGATCTTAGCAATGGAGCTGTATCATCACGGTTTGTAGAAGATGGTTCATTCTTTAGACTTCGAAATATTACATTTGGCTACACACTGCCATCCAGTGTCGCGGAGAAGATTAAGATGAAAAAACTCAGGTGGTACGTCACCGTCCAGAATGCATTTGTATTCACTAACTATAGAGGTTATGACCCAGAGGTAAGTTCAAGTCACGGTGGCGCAAATACAGGTTTGATCTATGGATATGACTATGGAAGTTATCCACAGCCGCGCATATTCACTACGGGTGTTAATTTAACTTTCTAACTTTTATTAATGGGAAGCGTGATATCTGGCCGTGGCAAGGCTCCAGCACGTCTAACAACAATTTATTCCAATGAAAAATAAAATAATATTAATCTGCTTAGTATCCATGGTGGCTTCGTTTGCCTCATCATGTAGTAAATTCTTAGATCGTGATCCCCTAGGGCAGATCGCCCAAGATAAATTGTTCAATTCAGAAACCAATGCGAACGCTGCTGTTCTGGGTATATATAGGACGATGATGAATTCATTTTCCTTTGGCCAGTCCATATTGGTGGTGCCTGAGTTTTCAGCGGGTCACCTTAGGCATTCGGCCAGCTTTCCAGAATATGAGAATTTTTCAGAACATAGAATCCAAGCTATAAATCCCTGGATCGCCAATATGTGGCAAGCCACATATGCGACTATAAATGCGGCGAACCAAGTGATTGAAGAGGTTCCAAAGATGACCGAAACGATGATCAATACCGATAAGCGCAACATGTTTGTTGGCGAAGCTAAATTTATTAGAGCATTGAACTATTTTTTCTTGGTACGTGCTTTTAATAAAGTCCCCCTAAAACTTACTTTTACCAAAGAGGGCGATAATGTTGATCTTTCGGAATCTGGGAAAGAGGCTCTTTATACACAGATTGTGAAAGACCTAACCGAAGCAATCGCGGCACTTCCCAAAGAAAATCCAAATACTGGGGATGCCGCTAAAGGCAGAGCTTCCCATTGGGCGGCTAAGGCTTTGCTGGCAAAGGTCTATCTGTACCAGGCTTCTATCACCAATGACTACAAAAAAGCAGCAGATCTGGCAAATGAAATCTTAACAACGGGAGGCTTTAGTTTGGTGACGGATTTCAGTACAATTTGGACTACGCAGAATACAAATGAGGCTATTTTCGAAATCCAATTTGATGATCAAGCGACCAATCCACTTGCTGCCGTGGCCAACGACAATGCCAGCGTGTTATTCTTTGTCCGAGATTCGACAGTTCGCGATAGATATGCGGAGCAAGACAAGAGAAGGGACTTTACCGTCAAAAAAGGAAGTAACAATAATTACTTTATGGGTAAATTCCCGAATTTCTCACCAGCCAGTCAAAATGTGACTGTCGTCCGACTAGCGGAGATTTATTTAATCCATGCCGAAGCCAGAGCTCGGGTTGATAATAGCGTGAGTACCGCGGCCTACAATTCACTAAAAGCTGTACAGGCGCGGGCAGGCGTGACTACTCCAATAGATACTTATACTAGTCTGGAAGCTTTCATTACTGCTGTTCAAGAGGAAAAGGAGCGGGAGCTCATGTTTGAAGGAGAAACCTGGTTTGACTTTAGTCGTACCAAACTAGCGCTTAAAAAATACGAAAGTCTGACTGATGAGAAGTTTCTTTTATATCCGATCCCTTCTGCTCAAATAGGCTTAGGAACGGGACTTACGCAAAATCCAGGATATTGATCCCGCTCGAGCTGGGACAATAATTTACCAGATTGATTAAGCGATAGAGATAAAAAAAGCGGGCCGAAGGCCCGCTTTTTTTATAGTCTTTTATTGAGTTCGTCCTGTAATTGACGACGCAGTTTTTGTTCATTCTCGATAGACTTCTTGCGTAAGGTTTGTAATTCATCTTGAACCTGTTCGACTGTCTTTTTGTGATCTACAGCGTCAACTTTGGCTTTTCGAAAGGATGCAAGCATGATTAGGAAAAGTAATCCAAACACGATGATCAGGGACCATACCAGCATGTGATAAGAGGATTTGGAAAAAGCAATTCCTAGAAAAGAAATGCTGTCTGTCTTCGCTCTTTCCTGCTGTAGGTCTTGTGTTACTTGCGCCAAAGAATCCTTCAGGACTTTCGTATTTGCTACGACATTGCCGGAAGCAGATTTCAATGATCCGATTTCTTTAGATAGTACTGCGATACTGTCCTGAACATTTTTCTTGATAATGTCGAGGTTCTCTTTACGGATGAGCTTGTAAGGATCCTGCGTTCTCGATATATAGTTAAGATGTTGAAATTGACTTTCGATATTGCCTTTTTTCAAACCTTCATTGCTGTATTTAAATGTGCTGGTCTGCGCATATCCAATAGCGGGTGGTGCTAAAGTTGCAAATAGCAAAGTTGCTGATATATAACAAAATAGTTTTTTGAAATTCATAGAATTATTTGTGATATAGGAGTTTTTCATACGCTGTTTGAGCAGCAACTCAATAAGTCGCTGGTATTGGTGAATGTGTCTAATATACGAATAAATGACAGAGTAGTAAACTCAAATGATGAATCTTCATTTTTATACACCTAAATGTCAATAAATTGATCTCTACCGGCAAATTGGTTCTTTTGGGAAAAATATATTGACAATATCCATTTCAAATTTCCGGCAGTATTCGAGAATTATGAGAAAGATATCTATGGAGCACTAGAGGAAGCTTTGTAAAGATAATCCATGATTATCTATGAATAATTCCTAAATTAGCTATCGTTTTTTACACACCTAAATCATTTTAAAAAATGAGTGAGCATATCATTCAATATAATCCGAGGTATCCCTCTATAGTGGATCTTAAGAGAAAGGCAAAGTCACGCATGCCTAAGTTCGCATTCGACTATCTGGAAGGCGGATGTAACGAAGAGGTCAATTTGCGTTTGAATAAATCAGATTACGAAAAAATTCTGCTGAAGCCGCATTATCTTAAAGCATACAAAGGGATCGATATGAGCACTGAATTGTTTGGTACTCGTTATGCCGCACCGTTCGGTATTTCTCCAGTAGGCTTACAAGGTCTGATGTGGCCCAATGCACCAGAAATATTAGCGAAAGCTGCAGCTAAACACAATGTGCCCTATATCCTAAGTACAGTGTCGACCAGTAGTATCGAACGTATCGCAGAAGTATCTGATGGAAAAGCCTGGTTTCAGCTATACCACCCTACAGAAAATTCACTTCGGGATGATATTCTACGTAGACTCCGGGATGTAAATTGTCCAGTACTTGTCGTATTGGTGGATGTACCTTCTTTTGGGTTGCGGTATCGGGAGATCAAAAGCGGCCTTTCTATGCCTCCAAAGATGAATATTGCCAATATATTCCAGGCGGCTATCCGCCCCAGATGGGGAATACAGACCTTGAAACATGGCATTCCATCTTTTGCGACGCTCAAACCTTATATGGAAAAAGGATTAGATATGACGCAACTCGGAAAGTTTATGAACCGTACATTTACAGGGAGGGTGGATATCGAGAAGATAAAAGCCATTCGCGAGCAGTGGAAAGGCGTGTTAGTTCTTAAAGGAATCGTGACAGAAGAAGATATGCAGCAGTGCATAGCGATAGGTGTAGATGGCGTTATTGTCTCTAATCATGGTGGTCGTCAAATTGATGCAGGTGAGTCCTCCATTGCATCTCTTCAGCACCTGGCTGCAAACCCTTTGTACAAGGACAAAATAAAAATTATGGTCGATGGCGGTATGCGCTCTGGAGTAGATATTGGACGTGCTATGGCAGTAGGCGCTGATTTCACCTTCATGGGTAGACCATTTATGTATGGGGTTGGAGCGTTAGGAGATCAGGGTGGAGATCATACCATATCCATGTTTAAAGCGCATCTTAAGCAATTGATGGAACAGTTGTCTTGTGAACGAGTGGAAGATTTTCCGCTATCGTTATTAACATAAATCTTCTATGCAGTAACCAAGCATAAGAAAAGGAAATAGCGAGCGGCTTGTTTTGTCGCCTATGGCATTAAAAAGTAAAAGAGGAGCAATTTGCTCCTCTTTTACTTTTTAATCTGAATTGGATATTGTTTGATAATTCCTGAAACAACTTTCGGAAGGTTATTGATCGCCTTTTCAGGATTGTCAATCTCATGCGAACCTCGAGCCTGCCATACGACAGAGTTTGTCTTTCTATCTATGGCTTCGATAATCAGGTGACTATAGCGGTAGCGTTCTTTTCCGACTGGATAGGAATAGCCCCCGTAAAATCCACCATAGAAGCCCCAAGGTCTATAAAAGCCCCAAGGACCACCCCATCCCCAATACGAATTACCGTATACCAGACGGCTCTTGTTGTTAACAATACTGATGTAGCGGAATAGGAGGTCTGGACTTTCTTTACTATAAGTCAATCCTCTTGCTTCGATCTCCTTGTTGGCTGTGCTCATGATATTATGTTTGGCAATATCATTATTGAAATAATTTTTTGACAAAGAGTCTATAGGCGGAAGCCAGCCGTAGGTTTTATACTGACTAAAGTCCAATTCTTGTACACGCGTCGTATTATATTTATAGGACGAACAGGACGCTAAAACAAGCATAAATCCAAGTGCGAGAAAATATATTATCTTTTTCATCTTCGTATAGTTATTTAATAAGTGTACGTTTTTCATTAGTATAAATGAGCTCGTTACACTCGGTTATTTTTTTATCTATATTTATTTCATTAAGGCATTATTCATCTATATTTATTTTCAATGGTATTCATGAGCTCGTTTCACTCGGTTCACGCTGCCTTCGGCGGATTCAATTGCAACAAAATTATCGCAATTTGGTTAAATTATCATTGTCTTACCTCGATATGATATCGTTTAATTATGCTAATGATATCCTCTTAGTGGATACAGTCAACTGATCTTTTCAAAATTATGATTAATTTACCTTTTTATTCCTAAGTATTGTTATGACACCTTTTTTATTTAAAGGTTTAATTATAAAACGATCAAAAAGTATATTTTGCGACAAGTGGCATCGACCGTCCGCTGCCGAAAGCTTTGGGGCTAACTCTAAGAATGGGGGGCGCCTGGAATCGTTTAAATTCAGCATTATTGACGAGCTTCGTTATCCGTTGAACGAGCGCTTTGTCATACCCTAATTGGAGGATCTCCGAGCCTGACTTTTCCATTTCAATCAATAAATAGAGTATACCGTCCAATATATCATACGGAGGGAGTGAATCCGAATCTTTCTGATCCGGCCGCAACTCTGCCGATGGAGGTTTGACAATGGTGTTGACGGGTATGATCTCTCGCTCCCTGTTGATGTATTTGGCCAGCTCATAGGCCTGAGTCTTGTATACATCGCCGATCACACTGATGGATCCAGCCATATCCCCGTATAAAGTTCCATAACCCACTGCAGCTTCGCTTTTGTTAGAGGTGTTAAGGACGATGTAACCCAGTTTATTTGAAATCGCCATAAGCAGGGTTCCCCGTGTCCGGGCCTGTATATTCTCTTCTGTAGTGTCCAATGCGAGACCTGCAAATGTATCGTGGAGTGTCTGTTCAAAAGCCGATGCGACATTTTTAATTGGAATAATCTGATGTTGACATCCTGTATTTTTGACCAGATCTAAGGCATCTTTTAAGGAGTGATCAGAAGAATATACGGACGGCATTAGTACGCCCATCACATTCTCTGCTCCGATGGCCTCACACGCCAACGCAGCAACTACAGCCGAGTCCAATCCTCCCGAAAGTCCAAGTGTAGCCTTCGAAAAGCCAGATTTTGCAAAATAATCTCTTAATCCCAGAATCAACGCTTCATGTATTAAGGCGATTTCGGAAACTGCATCTTTTGAGGTAGGAATTGCTGCGGTGATGTCTCCATCTCGACAGTCTACGTATTGAATATCTTCTTTAAATTTCTCTAGTTCGCAACTGATAGCGCCATGTTTATTAAGAGCTAGGGAGCGACCGTCAAATATGATGTCCATATGAGCGCCTATCTGATTGACATATATAAGTGGACATTCGGCTCGGGCGACTTGTCTTCGCAGTACAGCCAATCTATTTTCAAAATGTGTGTAGGAGAAAGGAGATGCCGCAATATTGATGATGAGGTTTGGATTTTCTTTTAGGAGTTCGGCCATTGGATCCCCTACATATGAATTCGAGCTATCATCATCCCAGAGATCTTCGCACACAGTCAATGCAATCTTGGTATCCTTGAAGTCAAAGCAGGTGAAACGTCTCGATGGCTCAAAGTAGCGATACTCATCAAAGACGTCATAATCGGGTAGTAGTCCCTTTTGACTAATGTGTGCTACTCTTCCATTTTCGATGAAGAGAGCTGCGTTATAGAGTGCTTTTCCTTCGGCATCCCGATTAGTGATCGGTGCTCCAATGATACAGGCGATACCTGTACACGCAGCGGCAATAAGTTCGATCGAATCAGTGCATGCTTGTAGATAGGCAGCATTGCGAAGTAAATCCTTTGCAGGGTAACCTCCAATAGCCAGCTCGGCAAATATAATTAATGCAGCATTTTGAGCTTTCGCTTCTTGAATCGCCTCCAAGATAGCAGTGTTGTTCTTTTCAAAATTTCCAATGTGATAATTGAGCTGGGCTAATGCTATTTTCATCAAAGTAAGTGTTCGTTTTTAGTGTAATATGTAAATAGGGCGAGGGGACATCTGTACTTAAAAAAGCAATCCCACATTTAATCCAAAATACGAGATTTTTGGTTTTCCTTCATCAAATGCTTTAGTAAAACCATTGTTGTATGAAATCCCGGTCAATATAGCAAGATTGTTGTCAAGTCTCCATTCTACGCCACCACCGATTTGTAGTCCCAACCGCAGTAGATTCGCCCCATCGATTCCTGTGGATCTCTCTCCACCATCTAGCGTCTCCTTACTTGAAACTTTTATGCCTGTTGTCAATCCAAATTGGCCATAGTAGCGAGTGCTATTCATCGCTGACGTTTTCATCTTGATTGCTAATGGAATTTCGGCATATTGTAGGCGTACATCTTTATTGAGAGACGAAGTGCCTGCTGGATATTCTATTCTCCCTTTGAGTGTATTGATCAGCAGTCCTGTAGAAAAGTAGTAGTTGCGAGCGAAGCCAATATCTGCAATCAAGCCATAGGAAAATCCGCCCTTAGCTTGTCCTTTAATATCGCTGTCGTCATCAAAGTTGAACCAGCTAATATTAGGGTTGACGGTCAGACCCAATGAAATATTTTTGTCTTCATAGCTTTGAGCATATGCGATAGCTGAAGAAAGGAGTACGGTACTAAGGAGGAGGTAGCGGAATAAAGATGCCATATTTGATTCAGAATAGATTTTATACTTATTTATGCTTTATTTATAAAATAGAGAATGATAAAGATCCCTGCATACTATACAAATCTATCTCTTTTTTTTCATAGTTGTTTTCATTTCATGGAAAGAAAAGGAAGATCATGATATTGATACATTACAAATGGATTTAAGAGGCAAAATAGGATACGAGAATTAACTGTTTCAGTCAATAGGGCTGTCGAAGATGGTGTAAATGAGGTACAATGGGTTTCAATGAAATTGGCCAATGAGGATCGTGTGATCCATATATCACTAGATGTCCTTTCAGTAGATTCTGGGAATAATACAAAAGGTTACCAAACTTTCGTCTGATAACCTTTTTGTACGGTAGAAATAAAATCTGTTTTTACTCCTTAATATTCATGACTTCTATTGTGAAGTCGAGTGGAGAGTCGATCGGGATCTTGCCAAGTGACTGATGGCCATATGCGTGAATCGAAGGAGTGACAAATCTGATCTTGGCTCCTTTTTGCAGCCCGTTAGTGGTCAATCCTCTAAGATTATACTCCCCAATCTTTGTGGGGAAGAAAGCATACAGCCAAGCGCTGACAACCGATTTTGCACCAGTATTGAGATTCGTGGCAACCAGGATGTTACTTCCAGTGGCTGCATCGCTTTTCTCGACTATCGTCCCATCCAACAATCTAAGGGTATACTTGACGTCTGCATTTGCCTGAATGATCTTCACATCCATGGTATCCTTCACTTTATAGATATAGCTACCTCCTGTACCGGAATCTAGGATCTGGTACCAGATGCCTAAGTTAGAGTCCAATACGGCCTCCGGTAGGTGTTCGTCAACATAGGCTTTAATGAGTGGCTTTTCTTCTTCAAAACGCCGATTGGAGTCAAAGAAGTTGCCATCATCGGTACATGCGGATAACGCGCATATAGTGACGATAGTAAGTAGTATGTTAGAGGCTAGTATTCTCACAGAATTATCGGATGTCTACTACTTCAATCTCAAATACTAGAGGAGAATTTGCTGGTATTGTTGGTTTACCTTCTTTCTTAATTTCGGTCTCATCGTATGCCCATGGTGAAGGTGTAACAAATTTAACTTTAGAGTTCTTTTTTAGTCCTTTGGGCGTTACTCCCATGTTAGTAGGGTAATCCTGATTGTTAACTGATATCGATTTCGGAACAAACATTCTCTGCCAAGCAAAAATTGCTCTTCCCAAAGACATAGTGGTGGATTTATCAGCTTCTGTTTGGTCAAAGACAGTTCCGTTAAGGAGTTGTCCCTTGTATTTAACAGTCACTTCCGGTGCCACAATTCCTTGCTGACTAAACCTATATGTATAAGATGATTGGTCTCCTTCTGTTATAACATCATACCATATCCCGCTTGCCGTATCCAATATAGGGTTAGTGAAATTTGCAGTAGCGTATGCTTTTAACGCAGGTGCTTGATCCTTGATATGTTTTTGAACACGTGCATTTTCAATGGAGTCCTTGATGCGTTGTTCTTCCTGTAATTTCTCATAGTCAAAATCACTGCCCTTATTACAAGAAGCAAAAATAAAGGTACCCACTAGTCCGATTGCAATAAGTTTTAATACGTTTTTCATTGTTTTTATTTAATTATAATTTGTGTTAGCTATTTTTTTTCTGCTTTATATTCCATCTTTAAGACTTCAATCGTGTAGTCCAATGGAGAGTTTGCCGGGATCTTTCCGATCGTCACATTGCCATAGGCATAGAAAGAAGGCGTAACGAAACGTATGACACTACCGGGTTTCAGACCGTTGCGGGTGAGTCCTCTGATTTGGGTAGTAACTCCAGATATCTCATAAGGTAAGAAGGCCAGCTGCCATGAGGCAGGTTGTGCGAGAAATGGAAGTGAAATCCCTTCCTCTTTTTGTTCATCCTGTACAACGGTGCCGTTGAGTAGTCTGGTGGTGTAGCGTACGGTAATATTCGGAGCCAGTGCTCGGACAACTTTTTGCCCGGTTTTAGGATCGTCGACTGTTTCAGTCTTATACTGGAAATTTTCACCTGTACCCTGTTTGATGACTTCGAACCATATGCCAGTAGAATCTCTTGTGGCCTTTGGCAAATTGGATTTCACATAGCTCTCAATAACGAGAATGTCTCGTTCATATTGTTCATAATCGTTGAACACATCCCCGTCTTTCATGCAGGAGGAAAGTAATCCCACGATTGCCAGTCCGATAATCCACACGCTGCCGATCTTTCTTTTTGTCATTTTTTGATGTTGAATAAGAGATTATTGTTCTTATCTGAGATGATAAAACGCAAGATAAATAAATTTCGCTACAGGTATTGTTAAAAATAGTTAACGCAATTGTGTAAATATCTTATTATGAGGTTTTTGATTTGTGTTTTTTGGGCGAGGATTTTAATTCTTACTGTGTAGAAAGGAGGTAGGGGTAGACGGGACATAATTGGGCACCAACCTGCTTTATTATAAGAAAATCAACAGATAGTTAATTGGAATATTATACAGGCATAATACGGGTTTGTCCGAACAATGTCCGAATGAAATCCGTATTATATCCCTTTAAAATCCTGTATATATGAAAATGTGACGCCTATTTATCTCCCAATTGTGGTGAACGAATACAACAAAAAAAGAACCTCTCTAATTTTCGTCAGAGAGGTATATATCGTTTTTAGAAAAATGTATGTGGTACGCTGTCTATCGATTGAGACTGATCTACTTGATCAACTGATTGTGATCGTCTGGAAATACCAAGGTAGGGACGTGTCTTTTAGCCTCGTCCATATCCATTTGCGCATAGGAGATGATGATGACAATATCTCCAACTTGTACCAATCGAGCGGCAGCTCCATTAAGACAAATCGTGCCTGAACCTCTCTTGCCGGGAATAACATAGGTCTCCAGTCGTGCCCCATTATTGTTGTTTACAATCTGCACCTTTTCATTGGCAATAATATTTGCCGCATCCATTAGATCCTCATCGATTGTGATACTGCCTACATAGTTAAGTTCTGCTTGCGTCACTCGTACCCGATGGATCTTGGACTTCATTACCTCAATTATCATACTACAAAGTTAGATTTTTAAATAAATAAAACTGCTTATGCTGTGTTTTTATGACAATTAATTCAAAATCATATTATCGATCAAACGCACGCCTTCTACCCATGCAGTCACCAATGCGACATACTTTTTGCCAGATTCGATTTCCGTAGCTTCGGATAATGTAGTCGTTTCACATATAGCAAAATACTCTAATTCCACTCCTTCTGTGCTTTCCAAAATCGTCTGTGCATCCTCCTTTAAGACCTCTAGGGGTTTCTGCTCGAAATGACTGCGTACATATTGAAGGGCTGTGGAGAGAGCTAGCGCCGTTTTTTTGCCAGTGGAGGTCAATCTGGCATTCCGAGAACTCAACGCAAGTCCGTACTCATCCCTTACAATAGGGCAGATGGCCAATTTGATGTCTAAATTTTTCTCCTGAATCATCTTGTCGATGACCATTACTTGCTGAAAGTCCTTTTGTCCGAAGCAAGCGATATTGGGCTGTACTAATGTGAATAGTTTATATACAATCTGCGTCACTCCTTGAAAGTGTCCAGGACGGTGTGCGCCTTCCCATATTTGATCTAGAGTGCCTAAGTCTATATGCCATTCTTCATTGTTTGCATACATTTCCGCAACAGCGGGCAGGAATAGGATATCACAAGAGGCTGCTTCCAAGAGCTGTATATCCTGCTCGATGGGGCGCGGATATTTTTCAAGATCCGCGGGGTCATTGAACTGGGTAGGATTGACAAATATACTGCAGACAAGGATGTCAGCAAGCGGTTTTGCATATTCGATAAGCGAAATATGTCCTTCATGCAGGGCACCCATAGTCGGAATTAACGCGACTTTCTTTCCATCCTCACGCGCGCTGGATAGGTATTCCTGAAGCTCTTTTTTGGTCTTAAATATATTCACGTTTTAAAACATTTTTGAGTGGCAAAATTGAGGAATTATTTTGTGATTCTAAAGCGATGATCTGTAGTGAATTGTGAAAGTCATAAATAATCTGTATCTTTGTGGACCGATTTTACTGTTCTATTAAATAACTAAATAACTGGAGATGGCAAAAACGAAGATATTGTTTGTAACCCACGAGATGTCGCCTTTCCTCGAATTAAGTAAAATTTCTGAAATAACACGCCAACTACCTCAAGCAATGCAAGAAAAAGGTTTTGAAATCAGAATCTTAATGCCTCGCTTTGGTAATATTAACGAGCGTAGAAATCGTCTTCATGAAGTAATTCGATTGTCAGGAATGAATATTGTGGTGGATAATGACGACAATCCATTGATTATCAAGGTGGCATCATTGCCAGCGGCGCGTATGCAGGTTTACTTTTTGGACAACGAGGATTATTTTCAACGTAAAAAGATTTTCAGCAATGAGAATGGCGACTTTTTTGAAGATAACCACGAGCGTTCCGTCTTCTTCTGCAAAGGCGTATTGGAGACAGTCAAGAAACTAGGCTGGTCACCAGATGTGGTACATTGCCACGGTTGGTTCTCCGCGTTGGTACCGGCGTACCTGAAGACAACTTACAAGGACGATCCTGCATTCAAAGGCGCCAAAGTCATGTACTCGCTTTACAATGAAGAAGGATTTGGAAAGGGATCACTTGGTGAGAAATATGCAAGTATTGCACCCGAAGGATCAATGACTGCTGCTGATGCGGCACACTATGGATCCGGAAGCTATGTCGATGTATACAAAGGCGCGTTGGCGTTTACAGATGTAGTGGTTGTGGCTGACCAAGGAGTCTCTCCTGAAATAATCGATCATGCTAGAAGTTTGGATATTCAAATATTCGAACCAGATGGAGATGAGGATTATGAGGCATTTAATGATCTATTTGATCAATTTGCTCCTATTGAAGAGGAAACAACTGTCTAAGTTGACCTCCCTCATCTGCAAATAAAAGAATAAAAAAGACTGCCTATTTAGGCAGTCTTTTTTATTCTTTTATTTTTGTCGCCAATTTTTTACGGAGTTCCTTCCGTGTTTATCCTTCTTACTGGCTATCTTGTGTGTATTATCTCACTAAACCTCGTCATAAATTGTGAAAAGAAGAATATTTCTGAAAAACACGTCTATATTAGGTGCCGCAGGCCTTCTCTCTCCTGTATTATCTTCCTTTGCTTTCAAAGGACAAAAAGTGCGTGTAGCGGCCATTGGTGTCAATGGCATGGGCTGGTCTAATCTTAGTTCGATCATTAAGCACCCCGATGTCGTCTGTACAGCTATTTGTGATGTCGATGCCAATGTCTTAAAAAAGAGGGTCGGTGAACTTGCTCAAAAAGGAATAACAGTCCAAACCTATGAAGACTACAGAGAGCTTCTGAAGTCTGACGATGTCGATGCTGTGATTATCGGCACACCAGATCATTGGCATGCGTTGCAGATGATTGATGCATGTAAGGCTGGTAAGCATGTCTATGTAGAGAAGCCACTTGGTAATAGCATAGAGGAATGTGACATAATGGTCGCAGCGGCAAAAAAATATAAAAGTATCGTTCAGGTGGGGCAGTGGCAAAGGAGTCAAAAACACTTTTCCGATGCGATACAAATGGTACATTCCGGGAAATTAGGAAAAATTAGACTGGTGAAAGCATGGTCATATGTGGGGTGGAAGAGCGAGGTTCCTGTCGTCGCGGATACTCAACCTCCAGTGGGTGTTAATTATGCGATGTGGCTGGGGCCGGCTAAGACCAGACCATTTAATGCAAATAGGTTCCATTTCGAATTTCGCTGGTTTTGGGATTACGCTGGTGGATTGATGACGGATTGGGGAGTACACATGTTGGACTATGCATTGCTGGGAATGAAAGTGTCAGAACCGAGGTCTGTCGTCTCTTCAGGAGGCAAATTTGCATATCCTACTGATGCTTCTGAGACACCCGATACGCTCAATACTGTGTATGAATTTGATGATTTCAATATCATTTGGGAGCATACGAAAGGTATTGTATTGGGGCCCTATGGTAAGGATCATGGAGTAGCTTTTATTGGAGAAAATGGGACTTTGGTGTTGAATAGAAAAGGCTGGGAGGTGATTCCGGAAGGGAATAAGATGCAGGCCATCGCTCTTCAGCAGCCTGCTGACAATGGACTGGATAAACACACGACCAATTTTGTAGAAGCAATACAAAAGCAAGATGGGGCGCTGTTGAATACGCCTATTGAAGCAGGGGCACATATTGCCGTATTTTCTCAAATGGGGAACATTGCCTACCGAGTAGGGAAGAAAATCCACTGGGATGCGAAGAAGAGAAAGTTTGATGATCAGGAAGCCAACGCATTGATGAAAGCAAAATATCATAACGGGTACCGACTAGTCTAAAGCAATCTAATTCGGCTCTAGCTTTTTAGCCAAGGTAAACGAAAGCCCGATTAAGGAAAAGTTAAGATAACAAAGCGCTGCTAATTTGGCAGGGCTTTGTTGTATTCTACCCTAAACGAAGCATCTCTCCCAATTGCCTACCGCCAAAAGGATGGTGGTAAGGGCTTATTCCTAAATAGCGATGGTTAATAGATCATGGCGTAGCCTTTCAATTTAGTCCAACAATCCAATTAATCTTGGAATCATTTTCGTTATTCAAAAAGCATATCGTACTTTCGTTTGGATATGAAACGGAGTTGTCAACATATTTGTCCACAACACAGTTATTAAGGACACATGCTCAGGTCACTGTAGAGGAAGCCCGAATGTCAATAATTTATACAGTGAAACGATCATAATTTTTCAAAGCACACCACTTGACCTGGTTTTATCGGAAGTGGGAGAAATATACCTGATCGCTTCATGATCATTAGAAAATAATTTATACGCATGAAAATAAAAGTAGGTTTTGGGTTTGATGTACACCAAATAAAAGAAGGACATCCCTTTATCGTCGGAGGAGTGGATTTGGAGCATCATGCAGGTGCATTTGGACACTCAGATGCTGATGTGCTGGTACACGCCATTTGTGACGCTGTACTGGGAGCTGCCAATCTGGAGGATATCGGGTATCATTTTCCTAATACAGATGAAAAATGGAGAGGGATCAGTAGTCTCATTTTATTACAGGAATGTGTAGCGCTTTTGGCAGACAAGGGGTGGGCATTGGGAAATATTGATGCAATGCTTTGTCTGGAAGCGCCAAAAATTAAACCCTATATCCCACAGATGAAAGAAAAGATTGCTAAGGCTGCGGGCATTGATGAGGAAGACATCTCCATTAAGGCGACAACAAATGAAACGATGGGATTCATTGGTCGTCAGGAAGGTGTGGTAGCCTATGCCGTCTGTTTGATTCAAAGGTAATCAAGCCAATCACCTTCTTAGCAGCTGTCTCACCTTGAGGCAGCTGCTAAGAAGGTAATAATGGACTCCCAGAAGATTAACTGCGTTTAGCTGTCAGATTGTTTCTGTTGGTTTTTGAAGTATACGATTGCGATAATGGTCGCCACCAGACATAGGACAGATGCCGTCAAAAAGGGCGCTCCAGGAAAGTAAGTGGCATGCTTGTGATTAGTAAAGAAAGCAAAGGTGTTACTCATTAGAGGCGGGCCGATGATTGCCGTGAGGCTGACAATGCTGGTGATGCCGCCCTGAATCTGACCTTGTTCGTTGTCTGGCGTGTGATTGGATATAAAACTCTGCACTGCTGGGCCTCCAATCCCTGCAAATACAAAGGGCACACTTGCCGCAAATAACATCCAGGGCTCGTAGGAGAAAGCCATCAATGGGAAAGCCAATACATAAAGACCGAATCCGAAGATAATACTTTTGGGAAGCCCCAGTTTAGGGATGATAATGCGCAGAAGACCTGCTTGCACAACTGCAAGTAATACGCCTATAAATCCCATCGATATACCCACCATCTTTTCATCCCATCCGTATCTTTCCATGGTATAATATGACCAGGTACTCTGTACAGCATGCGCTGCTACATTGATTAGAAATATACAGATGATCAATGGCTTGATCAATGGGTATTTGGCAAAGTGTCTAAACGTCCCTACAGGATTCGCATTCTTCAAGTTGAAAGGCCTCCTGTGTTCTTTATTTAACGATTCGGGGACGAAGAAATAACCGTAGGCAAAGTTAAAGAAGCTAATGGCCGCTGCCGCAAAGAAAGGTACCCGAGGACCATACTGTCCAAGTAGGCCACCCAATACAGGGCCGATGATAAATCCTATTCCAAAAGCAGCACTCAGTAGCCCGAAATTTTGGGCTTTCCGGTCAGGAGTGCTGATGTCCGCGGTATAGGCTGCCGCTACGGTCATACTTGCTCCGGTAATGCCGGCAATGAGTCGTCCAATAAATAACCATAGAATAGATGTCGCTAGCCCCATAAGGAGATAATTGATGCAGAATCCCAGTAATGCAAGGAGCAGCACCGGTCGTCTTCCGAATCGATCACTTAGGTTGCCGAGGACTGAAGCAAATACAAATTGGGTAATGGCGTAGCTGAACATCAACCAACCGCCATATTCCGATGCTTCACTCAAAGTACCCCCTGTTAACTGTTTAATCAGTGTTGGTAGTACAGGAATAATAATTCCTAGACCAATGACGTCAATCGCCACGGTAATAAAAATGAAGAGTAAACCTGATTTTTTCTGTTGTTGCATATGTTGATGTACTAAAGGTAACGTTTTTATCAGATTGACGAAATCTAATTTGTATGCCTTTCAGAAGTAGTGTCTGATCGATAATTCAATGTATGGAGGTTAGATTGGATGCACATATTTGGGGGCGTGGAAATTGGAGGGATATAGGATGCGCAAGCGCATCTTAAGGCCTATAAAAATAGAATTTTATTATTGATACATGATATATGGAGATACCTGCGGAAATTTATAATACTTTTGTAACGATAAATGAAACAATTGGCACGTTAACTGATGGTATTCAGAGTAAAAATTATTAAAAGGTTTATTCTGTACAATAGGCATCTACTATTGAAATATTAAAATGAAGAGAGTATCAAAACAAAGCAAACTGACAGAGGAAGATATTAAGCGGTATACAATTAATTTTTGGAAAATTATTATCACCTGTGTACTCTTTGGTTTTTTATTTATCCTAAGTGTGAGGCTTGGGGTGTTTGGAAAGTTGCCTTCTTTTCAGGATCTGGAGAATCCCAAGAGTAATCTGGCTTCCGAAGTATTGACTGAAGATAGTAAAGTGTTAGGTACTTACTATGTGCAAAACCGCTCAAATGTCAAATATAGTGAGCTGTCCCCGTTTTTGGTACAGGCATTAGTAGCGACCGAAGACAAGCGTTTTTATAAGCATTCAGGTATCGATTATTGGCGGACAATGACCGTCATCTTCCATACGCTGACAGGTAATAAACAGGGGGGGAGTACAATTACGCAGCAGTTGGCTCTAAATCTATTCTCTGATGGTAGGGCCAAAAATTTTTCTAAACGTATTTTTCAGAAATTCCAGGAATGGGTGACAGCGGTCCGTCTCGAACGTAATTATACCAAAGAAGAGATCATCACCATGTATTTTAATACTGTTGATTTTGGAGCATACAATACTTTTGGAATCAAGTCTGCTGCACGTACTTATTTTAACACTACGCCGGATAAATTGACGGCTGATCAGGCAGCCCTTTTAGTCGGAATGCTTAAGGGACCTGGTGCATATTCGCCGATCCGATATCCGGAGCGAGCTATTTCAAGACGGAATACAGTGTTGAATAATATGTATAACGAAAATTTTATCACACAGGCTGAAGAAGCGGAGAGTGCAGGGAAGTCTTTGGGGTTACAGTTGAAGATCTCCAATTATGGAGAAGGGTTAGCGCCTTATTTTAGAGCAGTCCTCAAAGAAGAGATTAAAAAAGAGTTTGCAAGATTATCAATTACCAAGGCCGACGGTACTCCTTATGATCTGGATCGCGATGGTTTGAAGATATATTCGACTATCAACTATACCATGCAGCAGTATGCGGAAGAGGCACAGAAGAAAGCCATGCGTGAGTTGCAGGCCGGTTTTGATCGGCAATGGAAAGGTCGGACACCATTCTCTGGGAAAAATGCACAGTTACTCGTCTCAGGTATGAAACGCTCTGACCGTTATCGGGTGATGAAGGAGCAGGGGGCTTCTGAAGATGAAATCAAGAAAGCCTTCAATACTAAGGTGCCGATGAACATATTTACCTGGAAAGGTAGCGTGGATACTGTCATGACGCCTATGGATTCTATTAAATACAATAAGCTGTTCTTACGTAATGCGATGATGTCCATGGAGCCGCAGACGGGACATATTAAAGCATGGGTTGGTGGTATCGATTTTGAACATTTTAAATACGATCAGGTGAAGCTAGGGACACGTCAGGTGGGATCTACAGCGAAGCCATTTACATATGCCGTGGCTATTGATAACGGCTATTCGCCTTGTTACACAGTGCCCAATCATCAACAGACTTATGGTAACTGGACACCTAGAGGCGTGGTGCAGGGAGGTGATCCGATCACACTCAATAAAGCATTGGCTTATTCGCAAAACTATGCTACAGCCTATCTGATCAATGAGGTGGGAGCGACATCCGTCGCCAACCTGACTAAGAAAATGGGTATTACCTCTAATATTCCAGCCTATCCTTCTATCTCGTTGGGTGCCTACGACGCTTCCGTATTTGATATGGTGGGTGCTTACTCGGCTTTCGTAAACAGCGGCACTTGGGTGGAACCGACCATGATTATGCGTATAGAAGACAAGAATGGTACGACTGTCTATGAAAAAGCACCAAAAGTGGTAAAAGCCTTGAACAGCGAGACGGCCTATATTATGGTCAACATGTTGAAAGGTGTTGTGGATGGCGGTACAGCAACCCGTATCAAATGGTTCTACAAATTGAACTACCCAATAGGGGGGAAGACAGGAACCACAAATGATAACTCAGATGCTTGGTTCATTGGTGTAACTCCACAGTTGGTCACAGGCGTATGGACCGGTGCAGAAGATAGAGGTATTAGCTTTTATAGTACAAGTGAAGGGCAGGGGGCACGTGCGGCTATGCCTGTATTTGCGTACTACATGCAAAAGGTATACGGAGATAGCAAATTGAAGTATACCAAAGAAGATTTTCCTTTGCCAGCCGGTGGGTTGACCCGTGAATTGGACTGTGGTAAGTATGCTCCATTTAACGGTACAGGACCTGCGACCGATGAAAACTTGGATGATGATAGGTTAGGATTTTAGATTTTAAAAATTATACAAGATGCCAGCTGTCGAATTCTTTTAGTAATTTGATGAGCTGGCACAGTTGTTTTCAATGGATATTTTTGATTATAAACAAGAACTGAAGCGGATCCCGCACAAGCCAGGTGTCTATCAATATTTTGATAAACATGGTGAGCTGATTTACATTGGTAAGGCCAAAGATCTCCGCAATCGTGTGGGATCTTACTTTGTCAACGATAATCAATTGAGCGGAAAGACAAGAGTACTTGTCCGGAAGATTAATCGCATACAGTTTACCATCGTCGATACCGAAATCGATGCATGGCTGTTAGAAAATAACCTCATCAAAAAACATAAGCCTAAATATAACGTCATGCTTAAAGACGACAAGACTTATCCTTGGATAGTCATTAAGCATGAGCGATTCCCGCGTGTGTTTTGGACCCGAAAATATATCAAAGATGGGTCTCGTTATTTCGGCCCGTATGCTTCTGTAGGGATGATGCATACCGTACTGGATGTAATTCGCGAACTCTTTCCGCTACGGACCTGCAATCTTTCTTTGACCCCCGAAAATATCAGAACCGGTAAGTTTAAAGTCTGTCTGGAATATCAGATCGGTAACTGCAAGGGGCCATGTGAGGGATATCAATCGGAAGAGGATTACGATCAGAATCTGAGCGATATCAAAGATATCCTAAATGGCAAGATTGCGATAGTGACCAACCGGTTGAAGCAGCAAATTGATGAAGCTGTACAAGGCCTGAATTTCGAACTTGCACATGCGCTCAAGGCCAAGTTGGATAAACTGGATTATTACCAGAGCAAATCTACTGTTGTGAATTCCTCAATTACTAATGTAGACGTCTTTAGCATCGCTTCTGATGATAACTATGCTTTTGTCAATTTCTTAAAGGTGATGAATGGGGTGATTATTCAAACTCAGACACTGGAGATGAAGCGGCGATTAGACGAGACCGAAGCGGAGTTGCTTGCATTGGCCATTCCGGAGATCAGAGGGCGCTTTAATAGTGCCTCCAAAGAGATCATTGTTCCTTTTGACATGGATATAGAAGGGGATGAGAATATGCGCTTCACGATCCCGAAACTAGGGGAGAAACGCAAGTTGCTGGACTTATCGCTTAAAAATGTAGCCTATTTTAAAAAGGAACGCCTCTTGCATTATGAGCGTCTGAATCCGGATCTGAAGACAGAGCGTATACTGACTCAGATGCAGAAAGATTTGCGAATGAATGTACTGCCTCAACATATCGAATGTTTTGATAACTCGAATATACAGGGAAATTATCCTGTGTCAGCCATCGTGGTGTTCAAAGACGCCAAGCCATCCAAGAAAGATTATCGCCATTTTAACGTCAAGACCGTTATTGGACCCAATGACTTTGCAACGATGGAAGAGGCTGTATTTAGACGCTATAGGCGACTTTTGGATGAAGATCAACCATTGCCCCAACTTATTATCATTGATGGTGGAAAAGGGCAGCTAGGGGCAGCGTTGAAGAGCTTGCGGTTGCTGGGTATCGAGAAAAATGTGACAGTAATAGGTATCGCTAAACGATTGGAAGAACTTTACTACCCAGGAGACCAATATCCACTTTATTTGGATAAGAAGTCTGAAACCTTGAAAATCATTCAGCACCTACGAGATGAAGCCCACAGATTCGGTATTACTTTCCATCGAAACCAACGAAGTCGAAAGACATTTGTTTCCGAACTGGAGAATATTACCGGAATTGGTAAAACTTCTGTAGACAAATTATTGCAGACATTTAAGTCGGTTAAGAAGGTGAAAGAAGCCAGTGATGATGAATTAAAAAAAGTGCTCAACCTTAAACAGGTGAAAGCACTTCGGGAATATTTTAGTTCTTAGAACCAGTATAGAGTAATGAGACTTGAGTATGCTTGCATAGCCAAGGGCTAGTACCTACATACTCAAGTCTACAGACTAATCGTCGTAACCAAACCTTTTTAGATAGTTTTTCTTACTTCTCCAATCCGGGATCACCTTGACGAATATCTCTAAGAATACTTTTCCTCCAATAAACTCTTCTATGTCCTGACGGGCATATGTGCCTACCTTTTTGATCATGGAGCCAGCCGTACCAATGAGGATGTTTTTTTGTGAGTCCCGCTCTACGATTACCTCTGCAGCTATTCTTGTGATTTTTGGTTCCTCTTTATAAGATGTAATGATCACCTCTGTACTGTAAGGGATTTCTTTATCATAGAGTTTAAAGATCTTTTCACGAATCATTTCAGAAACGAAAAAGCGCATCGACTTGTCCGTGAGTTCGTCTTTTTCGTAGTAAGGAGCATGCTCAGGCAATTTGTCTTTGATATATTGCATGATGGCCATTACATTGTGATTGAGTAAAGCTGAAATTGCAAAAATGGCCTCAGGATTGAGTGTCTCTTTCCAAAACTCAATCTTATTTTTGACCTCTTCCTCTGTTGATTTGTCAATTTTGTTAATCAATACAGCTACGGGAGAATTTGTTTTTTTAAGCTTTTCGATTACATCATTTTCATCATATTTTTCATTGATGTCTGTAACAAAAAGAATAATATCGGCATCGATCAAGGATCCTTGGACAAAATTCATCATGGATTCTTGGAGAGAGTAGTTGGGTTTTATGACTCCAGGAGTGTCCGAAAAGACAATTTGGTGGTCTTCATCGTTAACAATACCAATTATTCGGTGTCTAGTTGTTTGAGCTTTTGGTGTAATGATAGACATCTTTTCACCTACTAAAGCGTTCATTAGCGTAGACTTACCTGCATTTGGCTTACCAATGATACTTACAAAACCTGCTTTGTGCGACATTTTTTTTAAATTAAATTAGGAATACAAAGAAACAAAATATATCTTTGTACTCCAATTAGAAAAGGACGTTATATTGGTTTTCACTTGTAAGGAGCCAATTTTGAAATAAAAATATATTGCGAGACGAAGCTTTAGCAGCTCGTTGGACTCTTATCCGCCAGCTGGCGGACATCAGTTCGAGTCTCTGACTTAGAGAGAGCGCAAAATGAAAATATATATTGCGAGACGAGGCTTTAGCAGCTCGTTGGACTCTTATCCGCCAGCTGGCGGACATCAGTTCGAGTCTCTAACTTAGAGAGATCGCAAAATGAAAATATATATTGCGAGACGAGGCTTTAGCAGCTCGTTGGACTCTTATCCGCCAGCTGGCGGACATCAGTTCGAGTCTCTAACTTAGAGAGATCGCAAAATAAAAATATATTGCGGGATGGAGCAGTGGTAGCTCGTCGGGCTCATAACCCGAAGGTCATCAGTTCGAGTCTGATTCCCGCTACTAAAAGGGTTAGCGATTTGTGCTAACCCAAAGAAATTTATCGCATATTGCGGGGTGGAGCAGTGGTAGCTCGTCGGGCTCATAACCCGAAGGTCATCAGTTCGAGTCTGGTCCCCGCTACTTAGTCAAAGCTTCAGTTTACGAACTGAGGCTTTTTTTTTATAACCAATTTTTAGTGATGTTTACCGTATATGTACTTTATTCGGACAGGTATGACAAGATCTATATAGGTGTGACCTCTGATCTTGGCGGACGTCTGTTATCCCATAATGAGTTAGGTGTCAAAGGTTGGACTGTACGTTATCGTCCCTGG
>Ga0160465_100104_pt1 | contig 82876 bp, 75 predicted proteins | sample HID1971K_E11MG_FD_108209 | JGI IMG/M metagenome (GOLD analysis project Ga0160465, IMG submission 108209) | Enriched millipede-associated microbial communities from UW Madison campus, WI, USA - HID1971K_E11 MG | ecosystem: Host-associated > Arthropoda: Insects > Digestive system > Unclassified ...
ACTGTTCCTCGCCCTGAAAGAAAAATCGAAAAGTCCGTCACTTTTGGCGATCCATCCACTGTCTTCTCTAAAAATAACAGCATTGTTCCTGCGATAAAGCGTGATGGTCCTGATTACCGTAATTCCCCATGGATAAAGCACACTAACTACCTGTACCACTTCATGGGCCACCCGGCCGGTCATGATATCAAATTTAACCTGTGTTACATCACCATATTTAGCCAGCGGTTTTAACCAGTTGCTAAAGGTGCTGGCCCCATAGCCCGAAAAATCAATATGGGTGAGTGGCACCCCATCATCTTTAACCTCCGACGCAAATACATTGTTAAAAATAACATCTACATCTTCCCCCAAAACGCTCTTGTGAATTTCCTTGCCATATAGATCGGTCAGGTTTTTCTCCTGTTTAGTAATGCCGGTTAATAAAGGGGGCAGTTCCGGATTACCAGGTTTCTCCGCAGCAATCCTGAACTGCATGCCACCCTTAAGCTTAAATTTATTTACAGACAAGGCAAACCCTGGTTGTATAAAATCAAGATGCCTGCTGTTCATACGGGCCTGATCAGGATTGTAGGGCGTTAAATAAGCCAGAGAGATTTTACCATTGGGTAAGCCAAAAAGCACACTGCTTTGTAATTTAGCTCTTTCGGCATCACTCAATGGCGCTTCACCAGCAGTAACCACTATGCCGTCCCCAGGCTTAAGGTTTTCCTTAAACCTGTTCATATAAGCTTTTGGGTTAATACTTAAAAGTCTGATGTCATTTTGGGCAAACAGCGTTGCGGGGCCATTGTCCTTAAACCCAAGCAAACCTTCGGGTGGATCTTCAATATTACCTGGTCTGCTGAGATTAATCATTGGTTCCCAGGAAACATGCGGCAGTGTAAAGCCATTTAGCAGGGCCATTGGTGCACGTAGCTGCATTCTGTCAATCGTGACCACTTGGTCCTGATTGGTAGCCTTCACACTCGCCAATTGCTCCGTAACTATCCTTCTCTGGTCAAAGGACATAGAGATACCCAGCAAATCATAATTTGTACTCAAGTCCAGTAAGGAGAAAATATCCTGGCGCCTTTCGTTGCCATCTTTATATTTTTCGGAATAAGTTATACTTTCCGGACTCGTCAGGTGTCCGTAGGCGCCCAATACACCCGGGCTTCCGGAATTGTCCTCTGAAACACCTCCAAACAGCGGCAGTCCTGCCAGTTGATTGTACAGCAGTTTAAAATCTACGTTAACCAATCCCCGGGATTCATTTTCATGGTCCCATTTGCAAACAGAAGCCAGAATACATTTTATCCGCTCGTTATAGCTGCTCACATCCCGAAAGGCTACAGCCTTTTGCTTTCTTAAGGTTCTTGAGGTATAGGGGTGTGGCAAGGTAGGAATCAGGTCAAAAAGACCATACAAAATGGTCAGGTTTCCTGTTTTCAATACATTTTGTGCATCAAAACTACCCGATAGCATGACAACTGCAGGTGGAGTACAGAGGAGATAAGCATTACTGATAGCAAACTGGTACTGTTGTGGGTTTTGCTTTATTTCTACAAAACGCTGTTTTGAGATCAGTTTCTGTTGTTCAGCCTCATTTTCCGTTACCATATCCTGGTCCCAAACCATAATCTGGTTAATCGTCTCCGTTATATATTTAACATAAATACTGTCCCTGGTAGTGGGTGCAACAACTACCCCATCGGCCCGTATCGGTTTATCAATTTCAAACTGCGCATCTGCAAGTGCAGAAATGTTCTCTGCTCCTTCTTCCGCACTGTTGTACTCTAGCTTTTTCTTACGCAAAAAAGAAAGCTTAACCCTTGTTTGTATAGGAATGTCGCCTTTTCTGTTCCATAAAGAATAGCTTTCCTCCAACAATTTAAAATCGGCCGTCTGCTCTTTGATGGAAATCAAGCCTGGTTCCGCCAGCAAAATAGGCCGGTTCAGCGCCACAAAATCAGAACCGTTACCTGCACCGCTCCATATCGCTTGTAAGCCTTCATTACAGGCCATTGCAATGCCACCATTATTTTTGATTACAAATGGCTTATTAATATCCAATGCAGCCACTGCCAGGCACCACGCTGCCGAACCGGACTGCGCAGCTCCCTGCAATTTGAAAAAATCTGATTTACAACTCTTCACCGAAAAATCCGGGTTGTCACTTTTGAGTTTAATGAGTACCCTGTTCAAATCAGCACTAAAAGTATGCAAGGTATTGGGTATCCAGTCAAAACGTTTTTGATCGCCATACAGCTGCCAGCTGCAACTGCCCAGGCCGGTCACTGCAAATTTCTTATTTACATAATTAAAGGCCACCTGATCAGGCAACTTTACTTCGGCCATACGTGCATCTATCCCTACGGCACCTGTTCCTTTAGCCGTAAAACTATTATCCAGCTGCAGCGATAACGCAAAGTTGGTAGTAAGCGGCAAAGTCATTTTATCTGCGCTGAGGACCTGGCCTTGGTTTAAAGTCAGCTTTCCACCTGCTATTTTCAAACCGGTATAAGTCCCCGTGCCCGCCTTAATATTAAACAAATCAGCCCTGATCCAAACACTTCCCTTGGCCAGGTTAAATTGCGTAGCAGGCCTTGCATTCAATATTACATTTGTAGTAACCGGAACCAGCATTAAAGGCCTGCTATCTCCGGCAACATATACCTTTACCAGTTTTTCATATCTGTAAAAATCAAACCAGTACAACTTCCCATCTTCGGTTTTAAATGGCCCCATTGTCTTTTCGGGATTGGCCAAACTTCCTACCATCGTTCCTGCTCCTGGCATGGCAATAGCCGAAATCGGCATTTCCCTTCGGACCACCTGGTATTCGTTCGCCTTTTCTGACAGCTTTACATTGGCGAATTTGCGCAGTAGCACACTGTTCTCAACATTTTCATTGATCAGTGAGGTTGTTTCACTTTTTAACAGCTTCGTATTGTCAGCATTCAAATCTGCTTTCTGAAGCAATCCTATTAGCTTTTCGAGACTGGTGTTTTGATTTTCGGGTTGATCCCTAAGACTATGGATCAGGCGAAGGTGGTTTTCAAAGGTAGGTGATGAAGGCATATCGGTAGATATATAATTACATTATAACTCAAACAATAGATGCAACAGCAAAATACTAGGAAACTCGGGAATGTAATTTAAATGTAAAAAGGATTAACCTAAAAACCAAGCCTTTAAGCCAAAATATTCCACTCACAAATGTGTATAAGATCTGCTCCTACCTTCTTTTTTAAGATTTTTTAGGATGTAATAGTTTATCGGCTTCAGCTTTTAACTGATCAAGCCTTTCATTCACCTGATTAAATTTCTCTTCAAGCAATGTCCTTTTATCAATAATCTTTTGAATAACATCATTATCGGTCTGGTCGTGTTCAGTAAGACCTTTATTATCCTGATCCTTATTTATCATAAACTTCAGTTTTATTTCAGTAAACATAAAGAAAGTATTTTTCAAGGCAAGCATTCATATTGTTCATTTCAAGCAGATTATCGGCGATTCGAACAAGAAGTAAAAATATATAGTTCATATTATTTCTTTAAAAGAATAATTCTACAGACGTTCGCTTTGTAAGCACATAGAGAAATTAATCACTAAAAGATATGAGCAGATTTTCTCAGAAACAAACTAAGGGCTCAGGTAAAACATTATCTGACAAACAGAGTATTATGCGGGCATATAAAGAAGTTAGTAAACCTAAAGTAGTCAACAAATTTGCTGGAATGGCGGCTAGGGTTGAAAGACTTGAGCCAGTTATTATACCCGGATATAAAATTAGAGGTTAAGGATTTCACATTCGAACTCCGATATATCGTAAGGCCCCAGGATTTAAATCTTGGGGCCTTTTATATTTTCAACCTCTTTATCAAAGCATTATGAATAAAATGAACGGACAATTCACCGTTCATTTCCATAATTTTATCGGCGTTAATGAACGAATGTTTGAACTCCGTGAAAATGACCAGATATACAAAGCTTTCAGATTCAGAATTAATACGGCTCTTACAAGCTTCCGATGAGGGCGCATTCACAGAAATATACACCAGATATTCCCGTTTACTATACGTTCATGCCGTAAAAAAACTAAGAGATGAGGGCGAGGCGGAAGATATGGTACACGAACTCTTCACCAAATTATGGATCAGGCGTGAAACCCAACTAACCGATACAAATTTTGCCGGGTACTTATATACCTTATTAAGAAACCGGATCCTTGATTTCGTAGGCCATTTGAAAGTAGAGCTCAAATATGCTGTTCACGTAAAAAATTCGTACGCTGATCACAATAGTCCGCGTACAGATGCGCTGATCAGGGAAAAAGAAATGAATGACTATATCAATAAAGAAATTGATGCCTTACCATCCAAAATGAGGGCAGTCTTTGTTTTGAGCAGAAAAGCGCAACTCTCCTATAAAGAGATTGCGGAGCAATTAAATACCAGCGAAAATAATGTATCCAAACAGGTAAACAATGCCCTTCGGATACTTAAGGGCAAGCTAGGTTCTTTTATACTTTTCTTTTTATTCTAAAAAAATTCCGAATTGTCCCGGCAAACCGTTTTCATCATCAAACTCATAAACAATAAAGTGTTATGGACAATAAAGAACTTCACGAACTCATCGCTAAATACCGGGAAGGAAACTGTGATGAAGCGGAAAAAACGCTGGTAGAGCGCTGGTATTGGCAGTACAATGAACACGAAATAGATCTTACCGAAGAAGAAATTAATGCCTCTCTACTCAGAATTTCGCAAAGGTTACCACAGCATGTAGCGGTAAAAAAACTACACCGAACAAAGCGCAACCTCACTATAGCTGCTTCGCTTGTCGCTTGCCTGGCAATTGCCTTTTACTTCATAAAGCCGGGAAAGCCTATTGAGGAAAGTTATGCCAACGATATCCGACCGGGAAGCAACAAGGCCATCCTTACCCTGGTAAATGGCACCAGCATTGACTTAACCGATGCTAAAGAAGGTCAAATAGCTGTTGATAATGGGGTGAAAATTATAAAAATGCAAGACGGACAATTGCTGTTCAAATTCACACCAAATACAGTTAAGGCCACGCCCAATCAAAGGGACTCTATATCAGGACTGGTGAGCAGCAGCAGACCGGTAAAAGAAGGGACAGGTTTAAATGCGGTAAGCACGCCCAAGGGCGGACAATACCATATCGCCTTACCCGACGGTACAAACGTATGGATCAATGCCGGATCAACCCTCAGGTTCCCTTCCTCTTTTGAAGATATGACCGAACGCCGCGTTCAGTTAAATGGTGAGGCCTATTTCGAAGTTGCTAGTGTAAAAACCGTCTTCGGTATGCAAAAACGTGCTCGGCGTGTACCCTTTATTGTGCAAACCAATAAGCAGGAAGTAACCGTACTGGGGACACATTTTAACATCAACAGTTACGATGATGAGCCCAATATTAAGACCACCTTACTCGAAGGCCTTGTTAAGGTGTCATCCGCTTCAGCAAATGAAATTATCAAACCAGGGCAACAGGCCGTTAATGACGGTAGCACCATCATGGTGAAAAAGGCGGACACCGAAATGGCTGTGGCCTGGAAAAATGGCGAGTTCATGTTCGCCACTGAAAACCTGAGGAGCATCATGCGAAAAGTTACCAGGTGGTATAATGTACAAGTGGTCTATGCTGATCCAGAGATTGGCAACAAACCATTTAGTGGTACCATATCAAAGTTCAAAAATGTTTCGGAGGTATTAAACCTGCTACAGGTAACCGGTGAGGTAAAATTTAAAATTGAAGGTAGAAAAATAACCGTCCTTAAGTAAAAACATGCAAACTTTAGTATCAAAAGATGAAACCATTAACTTTCGTTCCTACGCACCATTGGAAAAAATCTATATGCATTATGGAAACATGTTGTATGGATATCTATTCCGTGCTATCGGAGATCATAGAAAAACGGAAGACTATCTTATAGAGATATTTACAAGCATTTCATCAGAATTAGGCAATCTCGATCTCGAGAATGTTTATACCTGGTCGGCCATACTTAAACACACCCGAAAAAAACTTTCTTTCTTTAGTACTTACTCTGTAAACAAAACTAACCCACTTTTTTCCTATCTTAGTGATGAACAGCGGGAAGTTTTTTTTGCAAGCTATTATGGAACAAAAACACTGGAAGAGGTTGCAACAGCGCTAAATAAACCGCAGGAATATGTGAGAAAAACCTTACGAATAGCTTTAGCAACGATCAGCACCAACAATGGATATTAAAGAATATATTGAAAGTGGAATTCTGGAATCTTATGTATTCGGCTCCGCCACAAAGGCAGAGGCGGAAGAGTTATTGAAGCTAAAGGTTAAATACCCTGAAATTAAAGATGCCCTGGATCAGCTGGAAACAGATCTTGAGCGTATTGCCATGCATATGGCAGTTGCCCCTCCGCCCGGCAGATGGAATAAAATCGAAGCAGAACTTAATGAACTTGTCAAACAGGGCGAAACGGAAAATTTAAAAATAACAGGCAGTCCAACAAAAGAAGATAAAACAAATAGCAAGGGTGGTCCAGCAGAGTTTATTCAATTGACAACGACAGCAAGCCATATCCGTGTGCATAAATTATGGAGAATATTGGTTGTCGCTTTAATTGCACTAGGTTTGGTATTTCTTTGCTTCGCCATCTACCTGAACTCAAAAAACAAAGAAGCCGGTCAGCAAATTGAGAAATTAAAAAAAGAGCTTAAAAGCAATAATTAATAGCTAAAATTGCTGAAAAAATAATAGGTATGATGCAGAATTTTGAGGTGCTGAACGGAATTATTAAAAGTATCATAGATGGAAGTTTTAATTTCGATATGTTGCCTTTTTACCGGCATTGTGATGGCCTCAGACAAGAAGCCGAAATATTTATTATACTATACCCTGCCCAGGCAAAGCAGTACCTGGCACAGGGAAAAATTGAAGTCTACAATACCAGGTTGATGATTATAGATCATTTATCAGAAGTCGATGAGAAGACCGAAAAGAAGCTCAAAATCATGGAGGTAGCACTGATAAAATTATATGATAGTTTTTCAGAACTGCTATTGGAAATAGAAAATCCTAAGTCGTAGCGGGCTATTTTAGATATTTGTAAACGCCACTTTCTTTGATTAGCACATAATTGTTCCAAAACTGCTCATCATCTAAAGTGTCATATGAATAATTCCACCGCGTAATTTTCGCCAGGTTCTCCATGATTCTATTTTCAAAGTTCCCCTTTTTCTTTATAAATGGTGGAAAATAGTTCCATTCAAAGACCTCTCCCGAAGCCGGAAGAAAAACGAAATACCGCTGCTTAACCACTCCCTTGTCATCCTTAATCGCCATCGGATTAATGATCACCTTTTTTTCCTTACTATAAATCAGCAGAAAATTCTTCAACACAGGCTCATAACCCGCAATCTGACGCTGTTTTGATTTAATCGCGGCATCATAAAATGGCTTAAAAACGTGATTGGCAATGCTATCTTTAAAATTATCCACCAATACTTTTCGCTCTTCTTTCAAGCGATCGGCTACCAACCTGTACATCCCGATATAATCTCTATCTTCCCGTTCCTCAGATTCCCACATATCTTTGTAATCTTCCCAGTTTGGGTTCTTTCTTTTATCCTCCACTTTCTCAAAAAGCTTGCCTTCCCAAAAATCAGGATCAATCACCGAAAGCTTATCTTTGAAATATCCCCAATCCTGTAGATTATTGAGATAGGTTAATTTCCCTTCCTTTTCGCTTTCTGCATCAAAATAAGTGACCATATCTTTTTTATAATACCACTTGCCATTACTTAAAACACCTTTCACTATATAAGCGTACTGCTGGGGGACATCTAGAAAATTTTTATCTTTTATACTAGCTCCCGTTAAAATCTTCACATGACGGTCTTTTTTATTTTCCGAAAGACTTTTCAGGTCCAGTTTGTCTACTTTACTAATTAAGAAGCCAACAAATTTACTTTTATCGGGGTTATAAAAAGTTTGGTACAGATCCGAAAGGTTGATGGTACTGTCTGACTGACTAATCACAGATTTAATTAATGAAGGATCTGATTGCTTTGAGAAGATCTCTGCTTCAATCAGCCCGAACCTTTTTTTAGCCAATAAACCTTCAGCCTGCAGTGTTTTATTGTTTAATGCAATTTGCCGAATAACATCTGCCAGCGCGCCAGATAACGCGTTGTTAATGGTACATCGGATGGAGCCATCGCATGAAAATTCAAAACCCTGGTTAGTTTGATCACCCCTGTATTCCTTATCCAACACCAATGAATTAGTTTCGGCTTCATACAACTGGACCTTAAGGTATAATACAAATTGTCCCTTTTCTTTGGCGATGTGTGCAGATGGAAAGCTCAGTACATAAGGCATCTTCTCCTCCCCCGCAATCTTCGCCAAATTGGTCAGGCCATTTTCTGCGGTGATGTCTTTGAGAAGGACCAGCGTATTCGGAAAACGTTCTATAAATCTATAAGTCAGGTATTCTTGAGAAAACAAAGGGATTTGGCTAAAAAAATTAAGTTTTCCAGCGTACAAAATGGCACTTTGTATCATCAACCGGCTATTTTCCTCTTTTACATTTGACAGATCTGGCTGCTCACGATTGCCGAAACCCGCTTTTAACTTCTTATTTGCATTTTCAATAGACTCAGCCGCCAAAGGGTCGAAACTAACTTTTCCGGGTGAAATAATCAGCAGTTCCGGTTCAAATTTACTTTGCTTAACTTCTTGTTTTTCCGGGTTATTTTTAAATTTAGTTTCAATCAATAGCACTCCATTTCTACCCCTTTCGCCATACAATTCAATAGCCTTTTCTTTCAGTACGGTAACTTCAGCGATATCATTTGGATTTATCTTTTCCAGATCGGATTTGGATGCTTCTTTTCCATCAATAATAAATAAAGGGTCACCTTTGATTTTCGGTACTGGCTTAACTGGTTCCTGAGCTAAAAGGTTAGCTGAATAGAACAGAATAATAAGAAGGGTAGAAATGAATGATTTGATTTTGTTTTTATATACGGGCATAATCGAAAGCTTAACAGCTAAAATACGCTTTAATATCGTAAAAAAAGATCCCAAATAGATCGGCATTTTACCCACCGTTATAAGTAGTGTTTTTTTTATATATTTACGTCTTATGACGCTATACTCAAAAAACGCAAACCCGATCCTAAAACCTTTTGTCTGGCTACAAACCATGTGGAGGATCCAAGGCCCTGATATAAAGCTAGTAATCTCCCCATTTCGAAATACCATACAACCTTTACTATTTTTTAGGCCCTTAACAAAATGATAAAACAAGTATTAACGCAAACAGAAAAGCAGCAGTTATCAGACGGATTGATCCGCTTAAACCCTATTGATAAATGTATCATCAATCATGATTGGTATTCAGCACGCGAAGCCTATATTATTTTTTCCAGAAAACTTAATAACGGCAATATCTGCGCAAGCTTGTATGTGGTCGATTTGCTGTGTTTAGGTGTAAAAAATGTTGGTTTTATTGCTGAGCTAAAAGCCGAAGACTTAGAAAATGTTTTCAGGAAAACATTTGACAGGAAGATATCTGGTATTATGGTATGTGATTATTCCCTGGTGCACCATATTATTCAAAATGCCAAAGATTTCGCACTTAAATATGGCATATCACCAGATGAGAATTTTAAGTACATCAGCCATATGCTCGATCTGGCAACGCCCAGATTGGAGAATGCACCAAAAATTGAATTCGGACAAAATGGTAAACCTTATTTAAGGTTATCAAAGGAAAATGAAAATTATCATCGTTATATCACCCAACTAGAGCGGTATGCCGGCCCCGGAAACTATTACCATACCGATTTCACCTATATGGCCGAAAGTGCGGAGTTTGGTGGCCACCTTAAGCATTGGAACCCTACCCAGTGGTCCAATTTTATCGATCGGTTTGATCCCGATAATTATACCGACTCGTTTCCTGCTATGGATCACCTGGCAAAAAAAATATTCAAATTTGAGGGGGCATCAAACCTTGAGGATAAAATTGAACATTTCTTTAATACCTATGAAATCGGTGAAGACCTGTCAACAGAAAATATAGAAAGCGAGGACTTCCCTGATTATTTAATCGGCAAATTAACCTATGCTATTGAATTAACCAGCTCGGGTAAATTAAGCGAAGCCCGTGCGCTCTTTAACCCTGAAGAGATGTTAAACGAAGTCCGGCCTGACAGAAAGATTTTCGAAGAACGTGAAATTATTGCGTACGCGCATTATAAGGCTTTAAGCTGCATTTTGGAAAAGAAAATCCTTGAAGCCTATCTATACAGTACCATCTTGTTTAGGCTCCCCCCCAATCCATCGTATATTGGCCACACCATTTTTAGCATGATCAATACAGATGCGATTGCCAAAATTCTTGATTTAATTGAAAGTGCAAAAACAAACGCAGATCTTAAGAAATCAATGATTTCATACGCAGTAAGGAATTCCTGATAAAATAAAACGGTTTAAAATGCTTCGCCCAGATTAAACATCACGCTACTATAGCCCTTGCTTGCGCCATAGTCAATGCCGATGTTGGTATTTGAACCTTTGTTAAACTTCAGTCTCAGCCCCGTCCCCGCAGCGGGCCTCCAGGAGCTGAATAACGAGTTCGAGCCACTAACGGTATTAACATTGGTAAAAACAACAAAGCCAACTAAGCCATTTCGTGTGATGTCACGTCTGTATTCACTCTCCAGGTAAAACAAAGTCCTGCCCCTGTACCGGTTCTGATCTATCCCCCTTGCCGAACGGTTATAAGGGTCCCAACCCGTACTCGGCAGGTCCAGGTAGGGCGTTTTGTCATTGAGTACAGTCCAGAAATAAGACCAGAAAGCCAGCGTATTCTGCTGGTTTGGCCTGGCGGGGTTCATCGCTATATATTTCCTTACATCCAGGTACACAGAACTCCAGGTATTGTTGCTCCCCAAAAATGAAGGATTAACACGGTAAACAAAATTCCCATACATTCCGGGCAAGGGGTTTATCGCATTGTTGCGCGTATCATATACCATATTAAAACTGATCCCTGATGAAAAGGAATTACTTCCCGTACCATACTTATAACCTGAATAATTTTCAAGATTAATAGCCTGATCTTCCGGATCAATGTTAAAATGATAATCCAGATTGTAGCCCAGTCCGGCATACAAATATGGTTTAACACGTTTCAAAGCATTTTGATAAAAACGGATGTACTTATAGTCCAGCAAAGCCTTTTCATTCTCTTTTCTGGAAGTTCCAAGCCCCCATGTAAACTGTGGATATACCAGGAAGCGCGTATCACCCTGAATCAGCCAGGTATTGCCGGGCAACCATATTCCGCTGCGTACGGGCAGTCCGAAACGACTGCCAAAGTTCCAGTAAGGCGTAAAAGTTACAGTTGATAGATTTGTTGTTTTTTTAGGACCAAGGTACATCGCTGCCGATGTACTGGTGATTAAAGCCCTTCCACTTCCCCCCGGTACTGTACCACCAATAGGGAGAATAGAAAAGTAAAGTTTCTTATCCTTTTCTTCCCTGATCTTATTTGGCTTGATATGGAAAAGCGATTTCGCAATATCAATCAAATCGGTTTGTTTTGACGTATCCTGTACAGCCTTGGTAGGCCTAAGCATGTCACCAGCATTTTGCGCAGCCGAGTATAATGGCAACACCAGCGTGACGATCAGGGAAGCTTTGAAAAATGAATGTGGACTTATCAAGGGATGTGTTATGATTTAATAAAAGTCAAAAGATCTGCATTGATCGTTGCCGCCTCTGTTGTTGGCATTCCATGGGGAAAACCCGGATACGAAATCAGCTTACCATTTTTTAAAAGCTTAGCTGCTTTTACCGCAGTCAATTCAAACGGAACAATCTGATCATCTTCGCCATGCATTACCAGCACCGGGACCTCTACACTTTTGAGGTCTTCCGTAAAATCCGTTTCTGAGAAAGCCTTTATACAGTCATAATGTGCTTTTATGCCCCCCATCATTCCCTGACGCCACCAATTGTCCTTAATCCCTTGTGATACTTTTGCCCCCTTACGGTTATAGCCATAAAAAGCATCGGTAAAATCCTGAAAAAACTGGGGCCTTGAAAATGCAGTACCTTCCCGTATTCCATCAAAAACCGACATCGGTACCCCATCCGGATTATTCCCGGTTTTAACCATAATCGGGGTAACCGCACTTACCAGCACCGCTTTTGCAACACGCCCCTTTCCATATTTAGCTACATAACGAATTACCTCACCACCTCCCGTAGAGTGCCCAATGTGTATGGCATCTTTTAGATCAAGCGCTTTGGCCAATTCTGCTACATCTGCCGCATAGGTATCCATGTCATTTCCTATTGCAGTTTGAGTAGATCTTCCGTGTCCGCGGCGGTCATGCGCAATAACCCTGAACCCTTGCTGAAGGAAAAACATCATCTGTCCGTCCCAATCATCACCTGATAGCGGCCATCCATGGTGAAAAACTATTGGCTGGCCTGTGCCCCAATCCTTATAATAAATTTCTGTCCCGTCTTTTACTGTGATCTTATCCATTTTTGCGATTTTAAGTTTGAGGTCGAAGCGCCCTGATTTACTTTACAATAAATCCTATTCAGCAATACTTTCACATTTTTAACATATCGGGGTTAACGTTTGTTTTATTCTTGAAAAAATAATCCTAAATCAGACAGCATGATACATGTGAATTATATATGAATTAACCAAACCGGTAATAATGAACGACTTCCGGTCAAACTGTTCATTTTAACCGTCTCATATAACTCATAAAAATCTTACCTACTAAGGAAAAATCAATTCCGACAAAATGAGTTGGAACTATTTTCGGTGCTTATGATATTATAAAGCACATAAATATTTCATCTACCTTCCTTCAAAGTTTTCATTCAATTGAAATAAAAATTGAACGAACATGAATAAAATCTGGTAAAAGTAGTACGCTATTCAGAGTTTACAGAGGGTATAAAAATCCATTTATAGCTGTTATTTACATTTCAACTATTAAAGAAAACATCATAAAAGCAATTATACATTACCTTGTAACAGTAATGAAATTAAACCAAATTCCTGCCCTGTTTTCTGACAGATCAAAGCTCGTAAAACAATACTAAAATTAACTTTCACCGCCATTCTTTTAAAATTGAAAAAAAATACAAAACTTAAAATCCAAAGGTTGGTTTAATTCGTAAATTCTCATAGAGAATTTTATAAGCCACCTTATTTTCAATACAGTTAACATACTTTCATTTTAAATTTAATTGTATTTCCCAGTCCTTTAAGCAGATATAACAAACGGCACATAACCTAGTCTGTAAAATAGAATTTTATTGGGCAGCGGTAACAATCGATCTTTATTACAGGAACTTATTTTAACCAAAAATTTATTATCTGTATACTTTATTGAATATTATGACATTAAACAGGGCGGTTTCTTCTGAACACAAAAGACCATACACCATAATGGTTCTGAGAAGAAAAAACATGTTTAAATCAACCATACAGAACCCTCCAGAAAAAAAATGAATATAATGAACGAAAAAGAAGGCTTACTCTTTGGTTAGTTTTAAGTCAATTAAAATGAATTATCATCAAACATATGAGTGATTACAAAAAATTGTCCGATGCTGAGCTTATTGACTTGCTTAAGTCAGACGATGATGATGCGTTCACCGAAATTTACGATCGCTACTGGCCTCCCCTACTATTGCATGCAAACAGAATGCTACAAGATATCGACCTTGCCAAAGACACAGTTCAAGAAATTTTCACATGGCTCTTTCAGCAGTCAAAAAATATAAATATTAACACCTCTCTTTCTTCGTATTTATATAGTGCCGTACGCAACAAGGTACTAGATAATATAAAACATACGAAAGTGAGACTTAATTATGCCGAACATTTTCTCAGCTATGCGCAAAATGCAGGAGAAATGGCGGACGAATTGCTCTCGCTAAAAGAACTAACCAGGATAATCGAGTCGGAGATCGAAAAAATGCCGGTTAAAATGCGTGAAATTTTTGAACTCAGCCGTAAAGAATATCTTTCTCAAAAAGATATTGCAAAGTTACTTAACCTTTCTGAAAATACAGTCAATAATCAAATTCAAAGGGCATTGAAAAAACTGCGTAAAAACGATCTATTACATACATCATCGATGGTATTTCTGTTATACCTAACGTTAAGAAAATAATTTCCCAAAGGGATGAATGGCATTTAAACCCATTACAGTGCATTACTTCAATACCTATTGACAGGATTATTAACAAAAAAATAACTTTATTTTAACACAGTGTGGTGTGCCGGCATTTACGAATCGCCATACGTTTATAAGTCATAAAAGTTTATGAAAACTATTGAAGATCTTCAGACCTTAATTCAAAAATACCAGGACGGTACTTGCACTCCCAGGGAAAAGCAATTACTTGAAAACTGGTATAATGAAAGGTCAAACAACAATCCGAATGTAGAATTCCCTCAGGATTTTTGGCAAGATAAAGAAGCAAGGTTACAACAGATCCTGAGTTCTTCCAGAAAAAAGAAAAAGATATCCCTGATCATGCCATTGCCCTTACAAATACTCATTATTGCGGCTACAGTTGCAGTCATTGGAAGTATCTGGACTGTCTTGACCACAGGAACTTCGAATATGCCCCCACATTACTCAACCGATATTAATCCGGGTGGTAATAAAGCTATTTTAACGTTACAGAACGGTAAAAGGATCCAGCTTAGTGATACAAAAGAAGGCGTGGTAATTGATGCATCAAAAATAGGCTACAACGATGGGACATTAATTGACGATCAATCGGCTCAAACTTTCACTGTATCTACCCCGCGGGGCGGAAACTACCAGGTACGCCTTCCAGACAGTTCAATGGTATGGTTAAATGCGGCTTCAAGTTTAACCTATAGTCCTCCTAAAAATGGGCAACGTAATGTAAAGCTAGTTGGAGAGGCCTACTTTGAAGTACACAAAAACAAACATCCGTTCATCGTTACCAACGATAAACAGAGAATTGAGGTACTTGGCACCCATTTCAACGTATCGGCTTACAACGATGAGCGCTCAATTAAAACCACATTGCTAGAGGGTAGCGTTAAGGTCACCCCTCTATCGAGTGCCAACCAGTCCGAAACAAAAGAAATCATACTCAAACCTAATCAAGAATCTGTTCTGAATTCTGCCGGTATTCAGGTAAAAAATGTTGATGCAGTTGACGCCGTTGCCTGGAAAAATGGAGAATTTGTTTTCTCCGGCGGTGAAAACCTGGAAAGTATTATGCAAAAAATTGCGCGTTGGTATAACGTCGACGTGATCTATGCCGATAAAAATATTGGGGTGAAAGTTTTCAACGGCACGGTATCCAAATTCGACCGTATTTCTAAAGTATTAATGCTCTTAGAGCGAACCAAAGAGGTTAAATTTCAAATTGAGGGAAGGAGGGTTACAGTTATGCCACCCTAAATCTACTTTAAATTATCACAATACAAGTGGATTAAATGGGGAGATACATTTAGCCGCAAAAAACCAACGGACTTTGATAAACAAATTGGCTACGCTGTTCTAGCAACGTAGCCAATAAAAAAAGTCTGTAATGAATTGATAAAAGGATATTCTAAAAAAACAGACAAGCAAACTTAACTATTTTTTTTGTTGTTTAATCAACAAAATTGAGGGTAAAATCATCGATTGTTAAGTGTTGTCGTAAAAACGATGAAATGTATAAGATCAATTACATAAAGCGGATCGCACTCTTAAGGTGTATCCACAAAATACTGTTTTTAATGCGGTTAACCACTGTCATCATTTTATTAACTGTGTTCCAACTAAGTGCAGCGATCACTTTTGGGCAAAAACTTACCTATAATAAAAGGAACACAACCATCAATCAGCTCTTTAAAGAAATTAAATACCAAACTGGTTATAACGTTGTTTGGTATGAGGGAAAACTCAATTCCCACATGTTAATAGATGCCAATTTTAATAACACCCCTCTCGAAAAAGTAATGGATAACGTACTTGCAGGACGTGCGGTAACCTACGAAATTATCGGAAAAGCCATTGTAATTAAAATAGGTGAGCCTTCCTTTCGTGACAAGGTTATTAGCTTTCTTGCTTCAATTGATGTTCACGGGACTGTGCTTGATGAAAACAATGAGCCGCTGGTGGGCGCGATTGTAAAGGTTAAAGGTGGAACCAATTCTGTTGCCACAAATCCCAAAGGGGAATTTACATTGAAAAACGTAGATGAGAATGCTATTCTGACAATCTCATTTTTAGGTTACGAGACACAGGAAGTCAAGGCATCCAAAAAAATAGCTCCAATCAAATTAACACCAAGTACCGATAAACTAGAAGAAGTTGAAATTAATGCAGGGTATTATACTGTAACAGATAGAGAAAGGACAGGTAATATCACTAAAATAACATCAGCAACTATCGAAAAACAACCAGTGTTAAACCCCTTGCAAGCTCTACAAAATCGCGTGCCCGGGATGCAAATAACACAGACAACTGGAGTTCCCGGCGGAGGACTGATTGTTCAAATTCGCGGGAGAAACAGCATCAACACTGCGGTTGATAATGATCCATTATATATAGTTAATGATGTGATATATCCTTCTACTAGGATTACTAGTAATTTGGGGACTGGTGTTCTTGGTAGTTTCGGAGGTAGTCCATTAAGTGCTATTAACCCGAATGACATTGAAAGTATAGAGATTCTTAAAGATGCAGATGCGACTGCTATTTATGGTTCGAGAGGTGCAAATGGCGTTGTCTTAATAAAAACAAAAAGTGCAAAAAATGGAATTCTTAAAGTTGGCGCAAGCTTTAGACAAGGGCTCAGTGAGGTTGATCGACGCTTGGAGATGTTAAATACAGAAGAATATTTAGAAATGCGTAAGGAGGCATACTTTACCAATGACAAATTAACAACTACTTCAACACCATATGCAACGCTGTACGACATTAATGGAACTTGGGACCCAAATCAATATATAGATTGGCAAAAAGATCTTATAGGTGGTACCGCAAACAATTCAAATGCCTCATTAAACGTAAGTGGAGGATCAGAAAATGCAAATTATATTATTTCGGGAAGCTATTACAAAGAAGGAACTGTTTTTCCTGGAGATTTCAACTTTAGTAGAAAGGCGATAAATTCCAACTTGAATTTGGGTTCAATGAAGGAAAAACTGAATGTAGATTTCAGTATGAACTTTAGTAATAGTTCAAACAAGCTACCTAGAGACGACATAACACAACGAATTAATCAAGCACCCAATGCTCCGAATCCTTTCGATGAAAATGGACAATTAAATTGGGCAAATAATACGGTCTTTTTTAATCCGATGGCTCAATTGCTTTCAAGAAACGATATTACTATCAATACCCTAATTGGGAACATAATATTAAGTTACAAACTTAATAAAGACCTAACATTTAAAACTTCGGGAGGCTACAATATTCTTCAAACAGACGACATTCGAAAAACCACATTAATTGGACTGAGACCTGCCAGTAACCCCACAGCGGCTAACAGAGGTTCTTCGTTCTATAACGGATCTATAGCTTCGTGGTCAGTAGAACCTCAGCTAAATTACAATACTACAGTACTTAATGGAAAACTCAGAGCATTAATTGGAATGAGCTTTCAGGAAAGTATTAGTCAATCTTCAATTTTATCTGCATCTAATTTCCCGAACGACGATTTGCTAGAAAATTTATCTGCTGCTGGAACAGTTACTGCATCTAATTCTCAATATAGTCAATATCGCTATTCTGCTATTTTTACAAGATTAAATTATTCCTTATTAGACAAATATTTCTTGAATCTGACAGCAAGAAGGGATGGTTCAAGTAGATTCGGAAATGATAGACAATTTGCTAATTTTGGGGCAGTCGGAGCAGCGTGGTTGTTTTCTGAGGAATCAATTATAAAAAATAGGCTTTCATTTTTAGACTTAGGAAAACTAAGAGCAAGTTACGGCATTACAGGAAATGACCAAATTGGAGATTATCGGTACCTTTCTTTATGGTCAAATGGGCCAACATATCAAGATAATCCGACTTTTTTTCCTTCGATTGCTAATGCAGATTACGCGTGGGAGACAAACCATAAACTAGAAATTGCAATGCAGTTGGGTCTTTTTAAAAATAGGCTTAATGTTGAATTCTCATGGTATAGAAACCGTTCCTCAAACCAATTAATAGGTGATCAATTACCTTTAAGCACGGGCTCATCAACTGTAACAGCAAATAGACCTGCTACAGTTCAAAATACAGGGTGGGAGATTGTAACAGATTTCCAAATATTAAAAAAACAAAATTTACAATGGTCTATAGGAGTAAATCTAACGATTCCGAGAAACAAATTAATTTCGTATCCTGGGATTGAAAATACATCAGATGCATTTGTTTATATTGTTGGCAAACCACTGTCAATACTTAGAACTTATAATCTAAAGGGTGTAAATTCTCAAACTGGTTTATACGACATTGAAGATAAAGACGGTAACGGTATTCTAAACAACAATGATCGCTATCTATATAAATTTATAGGACAGTATTTTTACGGAGGTTTAAACAACTCAATAGTTTTCCATCGATTTAACTTTAGTTTTCTTTTAAGTTTTAATAAACAAAATGGAAATAATTACATGTCAACTATTGGTCGAACACCGGGTAACGATGATGCAGGAAGAGGGGTATCAAATCAACCTACATATGTATTGAAGCGTTGGCGTCAGCCAAATGATCAAAGTTCTGTACAAAAGTTCACTACTATTAGCTCTTCTCAAACTTTATATAACACTGCCAAAACGATAGGCGGGTTATCCATAACAGATGCATCATACATTAGGTTAAAGAATATGTCACTTTCTTACTCACTACCATCTAATTGGCTTAGTAAGATACACGTAAATACTCTTTCGCTGAGTATTAGTGGTCAAAATATTTTCACACTATCTAACTATGAAGGATTGGATCCCGAAACTCAAAGCATGACAACCTTGCCCCCGCTTAGAACACTCACAATTGGAATGAATCTTACACTTTAATTAGTTTATTATGAGAAATCAGATAACGCAAGAAGATAATAATTATATAAGGAAAAAGAATCGCACTACTATAAAATATGCGTTAATAATTATCCTAACGATATTTAGTTCGTGTAGAGAGTTTTTGAATATTGATCTTCCTAAGACTGTGCTATCAAGTAAAGCTGTTTTTACAAATGATGACAGTGCAACTGCAGCATTAACGAATATTTATGCAAGGATGGGAAATGGTTTGTCGTATGTTTCTGGCGGAAGAGAAAGTTTATCACTTCTTGCGGGTCTTTCTTCAGACGAATTCATTAATTATTCACCGGCACTAATTGAATTCTATGAAAATCAAATAGATCCGATAAATGTAACTTTAAGAGGCCTATACTCTGTTCCCTACAATAATATTTTTGGCGCGAACTCCGTTTTAGAAGGCTTATTAACTTCTGAAAAAATAACGCCTGCAATCAAATCCCAGCTTCAAGGTGAAGCATATTTCATAAGAGCCTTTGCTTATTTTTATCTGGTTAACTTTTTTGGACCTGTACCGTTGCAACTCACTACCGACTATCGCATAACAAGGGTACTCAACCGCGCCTCTCAGGAAGAAATCTATCAGCAGATTATCGATGATCTAAAAAATGCTGAGATACTCCTTTCCGAGACCTATCCCTCAGCAGGTAGAGTTAGACCTAATAGAGCTGTGGCTCAAGCATTACTTTCGAGAGTATATTTATATATGGAGGATTGGAAAAATGCCGAAAAATATTCATCTATGGTTATATCAAGAAGCTCTACTTACAGTCTAAGTTCTTTAGATAATATATTCTTAGCCAGTAGCTCGGAAGCAATTTGGCAACTTTTCCCAGCACCGAACTCAAATATAGATCAAAATGGAAACTTGCTAGTATTGACAGCTACTCCTACTTTGGTAGCTCTAAGAGAAGCCTTTGTCCTAAATGCATTTGAAGCCAATGATAAAAGGAAAACATCTTGGATAAAGAGCTATACTAATACTACCGGTACATATTATTATCCATTTAAGTACAAGCTTAAGGGGTCTACTTCTGTTACAGAGTATTCATTATTATTTCGTTTGACAGAGCAGTTTTTAATTAGAGCAGAAGCAAGGGCTCAACAAGATAATATTGGGGATGCTATTGACGATCTTGATAAGATAAGAAACCGAGCAGGGCTGAAATTGATAAAAACATCTAATCCTAATATTAATAAAACTGACCTCCTGGAATCCATACAAAAAGAACGTAGAGTAGAATTATTTTGCGAATACGGGCATAGATGGTTTGACTTAAAAAGAACCGGAAAAGCAAATTTAGTTTTAGCTCCTCTAAAATTGCAATGGCAAGAAACAGACGTCCTGTATCCTATCCCATATGATGAAACTAGTAGAAACCCTAATGTAAAACAAAACGAGGGGTATTAATGATGTCATCCCCAAAAAAAAATCCTGGCTACAAAATTTAAATGATATGAAAAAAATAGTAACATATTCACTCCTTATAATTCTTCTGAAATCTTTCGATGGATTTGCTCAGAATAAAAAAATAGGCCCCATTTTATCAATAAGTTTTCATTATAATAGAAAAAAAGCTCCAGACACATTATCAGTATGGTCATTTCCTTCTGGTAATTATTGGGATACATCAACCGATTATTCTCCAAAAAAAATAGGGAAAAAGTATATATTTTCATTTCTTCCAATAAGTGGGCCTTTATTTTTTAGGATCAATAATTACAAATTTGGAAAACTAAACGAAATTGGAAGATATTATGCAGAACCAAACGATAATGTTCAAATTGATATTTTCGAAACTAATGGTAGAGATTCTTTAGTCTTTTCGGGGAGGGGGGCATCGAAATATGAACTTATTGAACAGCTAGTAGAGAGGCAAAATCATATTTTGAAAGACTACAAAGCACCTAAAATTAATTCTTCTGCCGAAGAACTCAATATTTATTTTGAGCAGTACACAGCCTCAATACTGAATGCAATAAAGGATAAACAAAAATTGATCGCGAGTTTCGACGCTAATATCAACTCTGATATTAAGAAATTAATAGGATATCAATATGCCAATTACGATATGCATTGGAACACTAGGATGCTTCAAAATTACATTGATATCTTTAAATTCTCATCAAGCTTAAAAAATGTCACCAAAGAATACTATAATTCCTACTACAATATTTTTTTTGAGAATCCGGAAGATATAAGTGTTTTAAGCCCAGCTTATTACTTGAATTTATTAAGTAAAATTCAGATAAAACTGTGGATAAATACAAATATAGGATACGGAGATGCCAATATTTATTATAATATTCTGAAGAATTATTCCGCTAATCCAAAAATTCGTGAGAGAATCCTAAGTCAGTTTGTAATGAGCCCTAGTCGATCTCTCGCTTACATTGCTAAACCTACACAAGCGACTTACGACTCATTAGTTAGAGATGCAGGAAAATATCTTTTTTCGCAAGTAGGAAAAGAAATTATGGTAAAGAAATTAAAGTTATCAATGGGAACTAAATTTTATGACTCTGATTTCATAGATCCTGACGGAAAAACATTTAACACAGTTTCACTCAGAAAGAAGATGTTTCTGGTAGATCTTTGGGGTACAGGATGTAAGGGGTGTGCTCAATTCCATGCTACATTTGAGAAGGAGTTGTGGCCAAAATTAAAAGATAATAAAGACTTTATTGTACTGAGCATTTGTAGTGATAAGAAAAAAGAAAGATGGTTATCAAGTTTAAATAGTGACAAATATAGTAACTCATCTAAAAATCTAAATGTTTACCTCGGAGAGCAAATAGGAATAGATAATCATCCGTTTACAAAATATTATGGGATTAATGCCATTCCTTTTCTTCTACTTGTCGATAAAAACGGTTATATTGTCTCAAAGATCGAGTATGATATGGATAGTAATAGGCTTTTAGCGAAAATAAAGGAGGGGCTTACAGCCGTACCTAGTAAATAGCTATTGACTAAACATGTATTTAACTATGGAATGTCGATACATGGCGAGAATCACAGTCCCACTAATGCTGAATTTGCCAATTTTAGAGCCCATGTATTTTGGAATAAGGAAACTATATAGATATTCCCCATCCTTTAATGAATATACGTCTATGGCGCTATTATTTGAAAAGTCAGAAATACTTTGATTATCAGCCTTTAATAAAGAATGTATATATAGTTTATCGTTGTTAGTTGTAAAGTATCCATTGACTTTATCAAAGGAATTCTGCAAAGTTCTTTTATCGACTGTTTTTCCTTTCGATTTATCCTTGTAGATACCAATTTTTAATTTGGCAAAGCGTACGGTATCAATTGTTTTCGCTTTATACAATAGATTGAGATTTGTGTCAAGACATAAAAACTCCCCTTTTCGATAAAACGCATAATAAATTTTTGAATTCACTTTATCATATTGTAATATACCATCTGAGCTAAAAATACCTTCGGTTTGGTCGGGAAGAATATATTTTTTTTGAATTTCAGCCTTATTATTTATTGCAATTTTTGCAATCGCTAAAATTGTTTTTTGTTTGTGCTTTAAGAATATTCTGACAACAATCGAGTTATGAGAAATAGCCGAGGGATCATCGAATTTAATATTCGGCATTTTAAAAAAACTAGACTTGACTTTGCTAAGTTTTACAATTTCCCCTGCTTCATTAGTTACATATACGATAGAGTCAATATTACTATAATAATAGTTGCGCCTCTCTGCATCGAACTCTCTTGGAATTTCTAGTTTTAGTTCTTTAGACTTTTGAAGGGACGAATCTATATTAAGAAGGATAAAGTGTCTTTTTCGACTTTTAAGCCAGATATCCTCATCAGGTTTCCATGCTAAAAACGAAAAATCTTGAAATTCTATTTGACGTATTAATTTAAGATGTGGATTGATAAAATTTCTTTTAAATCCATTCGTCAAATTTTTTCTCATTAAAATCGGAATAGATAGAGCAATGACACAAACGACAAATATGATCAATAAAAAAAAGGTGTTTTTTTTCATAAATTTTAAATTAGGCTACCCTATAGAAGGGTAGCCTTAATTATTTGGATTATGGTTGTACTAATTCTCTTTCGCTATCCAAAGTAGAAGAAGCAATTGGTGTTTGCAGTGGATCAGCTGAGTTATATACAAATACATCTAGTGGATCGATGATTTCACTACATATAGTTTGGTCACCATTACAGTTATACTCTTTATCTGTAGTTAAACCGATGTAGGTATTAGCTTGAGTTGATAGCGCTCCGCCTACAGCAACTACTGCTACAAAAGCGGCAAAAAATAATTTTTTCATGTTTTTTTTATTTAACTTTAAGTGCCTACTATTTTGGTTCCAGGTTTTCGGCTTTCCCTGATTCGATTGGCCAAAGGAATATCGTATAAAGCTCTTAATGAACTTTTTTATCTGTATTTTTAGTATTTAAAATAATCCCTATTATCCCTAGGATTACAAAAAAGATATTGAATATCAAGTGTTGGTCCCAAGTCATTCGCTGAAGAACGCCACCGCATGAACAAGGTATATTGTCACTATAGTTTAAAATTGCATAAATGTAAAGGGTAAACATCAACATCAATCCAAAAGCGGCATACAAAGCCGCCATCTTAGTTTTTTCTATAAGTAGCGTAATAGAGATGATAATTTCCAAGGCTGGAACCATCCAGACCAATATGTGTGCATAGTCTGTGATGATTGGCGATTTACTCATCTGAAGTAGAAATTTATCATACTCTATCAGCTTACTTGTTGCGGCATATAAAAAGAGAAGTACATACAAATAGGTTATAATGTCAACAATGGTTCTTTTCGTTTTGTCCGAAAGCCAGCTTCCTGATTGTTTGTTCATTGTTGTTTCCATTTTTAGAATCTTAGTCATTTGTTAATTTAATTTTTTCAAATGGTTCATCATCCTTCAGCACATTTCTTCTACATTCACATTGGGGGAAAAAGACCGGGACTAATTCTCGAATATCAGCCCGCGGCCCATTTCAGATTAAAAACTATATATAATTTGGTTGATGTGCGTTACTTCCCCTTACTATTCAATCGAGATTGTTGTAGCTTATGTCGTTCCCAGGCCAGGTCCCACTCCCCGCTTACAATTGCTTCGTTCCTTATGCTGATTGCTCTTTTCAAAGCATGTTCCTCACTTTCAGCAAATACTTTCGAGATAAACAAACCATTGGAACTGTATGTACCTCCGTAAAAGCAAATGTTATGTTCTTCATTTTTTGTTTCTTCAACATCGCAGTTATAATCGCACATAAAAATATCCCTGGGTATACTGCCGGTTTGTTCAAGAGAGATATAGTACGAACTCTTTTGTTTTTCAGAGATGAGATCCGGATTTAAGACCCCATCTATGATTTCGAGACAAGCATGACTTTTAAAACCTCCTATAAATTGCTGAGCTTTTTCTATGCTATCAAAAACAGCATAGACTTCATCCATTACATCATACCTTTTGGGCTTCACGAAATAGATTCTTTTATCAGCGTTCATAATTTCCTGTTAGTGTTTTGTTATATCAAATGTAAGGAGGCTTTATGCAATCGGTTGTTCCAAAAGAGACAAACAGATGTCCCTTTTGGAACATTTAAATTTTAGGCCAGCTGACCACCTTTCCCTTGTTTATATAATGCATAGGCACTACTAAACTTACTTCTGGATACGCCCAGGTGTGTAGCGATGCAATCTTTATTGATCCTGTTGGTTAAAGTTGGATTGTTGTTCAAATATCGCCGAACCCGGTCTTCCACACTTAACTTTAATAAGCGCTGATAAAACAAGGCATACTTTTCACGCTCGGCCTGTAGGCACAATAAAAATGAAATCATTTGCGGAAAAACATTCAGCAGGTTTTTTAGATTGTAGTAATCGATAGTTAGCAATTCCCCTTCCTCCAGCATCTGTGCCGTTTCTGTCCGGTCAGCTTCATTTCTGAAACTACTGACATCGAATATCACATCGTGTTTTTTCCAGATCCTGGAGATAATGGGTTTTTCACTATCGGCATCATAATAAAATGTGCGGGCAATGCCGCTGCAGATGTAGAAGAGTTTACCGTCTTCGAAAGACCTGCTTTCTTCGAGGTACTGATCTTTAGCGAAGCTTTTCAACTTACTGTTTTGAAGTAGTAAGTCGACAAATTGTGAGAGTTGAGCGCCAACAATTGATTCTAATTTGGGTAGAATGTCATTCTTGATGATCCGTTCTAATCTGTCTTTGTTTGATTCATTCTCAAATGGTATCATATTTCCTGATTAAAAAGATTTCAATAAACTAGGGGTGACCAAAATATAGCAACAACTCAAAATTCGAGACTATTTTTTTTGGTTCAAATGGATTTGGCTATCAAAAAAAAGAAATTCATGAACAAACGCAGGTCAGTAAAATCCACCTGCCCTAAAAGATCACAATACGCAAATCCTTATTCCATTGGGTGTGATCCCAAACCGCTTCTTAAAAGCCCGGTTAAAGTATTTCGGATCCTCATAACCAACAAGGACCGCAATCTCCTGTATCGTTTTATTGGTCGATAAAATCAATTTTAAACCATTGTGCATCCGTAATTCTATCACATGCTTATGTAACGGTCTGCCGAAATGAAGTTTTGCCAAACGGGTTAAGGTAATCGTTGAAATCATAAAATGTTTCGCCAGCGCGGGCTCATCATCTACAATGTGGCTGGCAAAATTTGTGGTGATAAACTGGCCAATCTCTTTACCCTTATTGATCTGGTATTCGGCATTGGTAGTTTTAGTATGCAGTTTAACAAGGTACCGGCTGATACAATCGTTGACAAAAATATGCATATTGATATCGTGGTCTTTCCCTTTAGATGATGCGTTTAATTTACGGAGAGCATTAAATATCTGTTGCGCAATACTGAAGTTGGGCAAACTAAATTTTTCCGGACTATTGTTATTGTAATGGGATATGAGCTCGCGAAACTCATCCAGTGCCCCGTATTTATCAATCAGCCATTCGGGCCTGATCGTTGCCAGCAAAATGGTATGATCACCACTTAGCAAGCTACGCTGATAATTACCTGCGTTTAAATAGGTTAATTTACAGGCATTGCCTGAAATCTCGGATATCACCTTAGAATTTTCATCGTAAAGGACCGAGCAGCCTTCAAGCATGGCCGTTAAAAAAAAAGAAGGTTCGGTAACTTCCAGGTCAATAACACAGTGGTTGTGTATTTTATATTCGTACAATTGAATATTGACCAGGTAATGGCTGATGGATTGAACAACTAATGTGCCTTCGGCACTGGTCATGTAAGTTGCCTCCCCTTTCTCTAAAGGGAAAGAACTTAAATTATACAGTTGATCAGTTGATAAATTTACTGTTGATAGAGGGTGTAGAAGTAAGTTGATTTGAGGGCGCATAAGAGTGTTTGTTACGTTTAAAATTCATTGGTTAATGTTAGATGGTTAGGACATAATGGTATATTTTTTAGTGAATCTGTTTCTAATCAGCATGATAGAAATAAAAATTATGCTTATATTGTTAAATAATAACTGAGGGCCAAAACTTATAGAAAGCCACGAATGCCCATAAAAATAAGGTACAGCAGATTTGGTGTGTATAACCAGCAAAATAAAATAGGTAAACAGGATAAACCACCAGCAAGCAAGGTGTAATCCCAGGTGTTTTGTTTTGCGGATAAACAATAGTACGGCGATTGTAATCTCGAAAATTGGAACCAGCAAGGCTACTATCGCCGAAATGGAAGACAAAACAGGAAATGCGGTAAGTTTAGCTTCAAATTTATCCAGATTGCACAATTTAACTACCGCTGTTAAAATAAACAGCAGCCCAAAAAACTTAGCAACGTAATCAATAAAACGATGGGAGTACAAATAATTTTTTTGAGTATTAATCATCATATCGATGTCTATTGTAAAAAATTAGCCTGCAACTTGAAAACAACTAAAGTTCAGCAGTTAAAATGAGAATACCTGAGCGCAATTACATGATTTTTACTGAACTCAATTTAACTATAGCTTTTTATAATCTTTTAGTATACATTTGTTTATATAAATATTCATTCTAATTAAACGCTTTCATAATGAAGAATAAATACTCTATTAATTGGCTCATCCCCAAACTTGACAAAAGCAAATGCACTAGCGAAATTGAAGATTTCATACTTGATGCCATTAAATATAAAGAGCTTGAGGGCGGCGACCCTATCCCACCCTACAGGGAACTAGCTAAATTAAATAAAGTTAGTGCCAGCTCGGTCCGAAGGGCATATACCAAACTTATTGACGGGAACTGGCTAACCAGTACACCTGGATCGGGCACCTTTGTTTCGGTAAGCAATCCAACTGAAAGTATTCCTCACCGGGCATCCGGCTTTACAGAACGTTTTCCGGCAGGCTTCGTATTCCTTAACAAAAGGCAGGAAACACAATCGGCCAAACACGTTGAACAACCTTTTGTAGGCGTAGGTACAGATTTCCCTAGTCCCTCCTCCTTTCCGGAAGAAAAATTTTTAGAATATTACAACCATTTCCGCGAAGCCAGCAAAAACTTAAGCCAGGCAGAGCTGCTTAATGCATACAAGGGCAGGTTTTTAAAAGACGCTGTAGTAGAGCAACTAAACCGCAAACGTGGCTTCGGTATAAAAAGCAATATGGTCGACATCGTGAAAAGCAGAAAAAGCTGTCTAGACCGTGTGTTTAAGATCCTGATCAGTCCGGGAGAAGTTGTGATCAATACTTCTCCATATGATGTGAAACTTTCTACCGCATTGCAAAAGTGTGAGGCGAATGTATATACCGTAAACCGCAATGAGGCCGACTTTATTGAAAGAATTGAACAAATACTGGAATACACCAAAGTACGGGCTATTCATATCCGTCCGCAATGCAGTTTTCCGGAGAGCTTTGCGCTAAGTACCGAAAGCTGTGCTAAATTGGTTGAACTGGCGATTAAGCACCGGATATGTATCATTGAAGAAGAGGATGACCATGAATTCTACTATGGAAGTACGCCTTATAAGCCACTTGCCTGCTATGAACATGATGGTTATGTGATTTATATGGGCGCGCTAAGTAAAGCTACTGTTGACACCATCGCCCTGCGCTTAATTGTGGCATCTACCCAGTTTATTAATGAGCTGCAAAACCTGCCCAACCAATCCGTTGAAGACCGGGATGTGATGAAAGAACAAGCCTATGCGGAAATGATCCTTAACGGTGATATGGCCGAGTATGCCAGACAGATCAGGCTAAAATCGAAAGCTTACCGTGATGAGCTGCATATTGTACTCAACAATCACCTCCATAAATACCTCAGCTACGAAATACCGGAAAACGGGTTAACATTCTGGCTAAAATTTAACGATAGCATAGATCTAAATGTAGTGCTAGGCACACTTGAATCCATGGGTATCCCTGTCCCCTACCATCCCAATAGTCAGAAAACCAATAAGAAAGTGAATTATATGATGCTAGGTTTTGGCGCCTTCGACCTCAATGAAGCCGAAGGTGCTGCCAAAATGTTAGCTGGAATTCTTGATAACTTGTACCGTAAATAATTTAAATAGTAACCCTGCCTACATAAACGCTGTCGGAGATTCGTTTTCTGTCATCGGATATGAAGGCGATGTAAGTTTCTATAAATTCATCTTTGAGTAAGGGACCGTGATCTTTTCGTCTGATCATAACCTCCAGTTCTTCGGCGCCTTCATTTCTTCGGGCGCCGCTTAATAGATAATCAGCATTTTTACTCGCTGGTTTGTAAGCAAGGAGCATCACCTGGTCCCGGTTTAACCGATATCCCAACCCAGGATCAACATCCCAGGTAAACTTCAACCTATCTCCTTCCAATTTCACAGTTGGATTAACCGGAGGTAGCAATTTACCCTTGCTGACCAGAACTGCACTGTAATCTATTTCAAGATTAGGATACTTACCAATAATCGCTTCTCTAATAAGATGAGATGTTGCTGCATTTTCCGGGATTCTCTGTGTATCGGCAACCTCATGCTGAAATCCGACATTGATAAACTCCTCAACTTCCGAAATAAAAGTTTTTGCCATTTTAAACCGTAAATTGACAGCTTTCTGCGCATCTGATCTCCCTTTTTTCTTTTTGGTTTTGTTTTTCTTGATCCGGATCAAAGGTTGCCCTTTTCTGATGTAACCTACGATGTTAGAAAGCGCCCCGATTACAGGGCCGAAAATACCATAATTTAATTTTGCCATAACTATTTGTTTAATAAGAACTTCATTGTCCTCAATGTAAAGGTAAGCCCGAAAGTCCCGTTTGCATCCGATATAAATTTTATTTCTGTTTTGCTCATATTTTGCTCTACCGTTGCTTTTCTATCGGTCTGAGCAAAAGGATAGCAAAAGGAATGCAATAGAGGAGCAAAAGAAAAGCAAAAGAAATTGTCCGCTTTTTAGCGAAATTGTATCAAATTGCAATTATGTCAAATTTTGAAGATATAAGTCAATATTTAAATATACAAGGCTATAAAGACAATCAATGGCATGATCATAAAATCCATGTAAACTAAGGGTTTTCAGCATTACTCAAGAAATAAGTATATTTGTATAACAAGGAGAAAACATGAAATTAAAAGCATATAAGTCCCCGAAAGTAAAAGTAGATCCGGATTTAAAAGATTATGGAAATGATCCCTATTTTGTAAATAAGTTGGAAGAAATGAAAGCATTTATGAAAAAAGCAGGGCCTCCTATTGATCTTTTAAAAATGCGTGTTGAACACTTAAAGAAATAATCTATTTTTGGCCGGATGGAGGATAAAAGACTTAAATAACGCTAGTTTCTATACTTGCAAAGAATGCTTTAGCCTCTTCGATTTTTTCAGGAAATAAAACTACTCCTTCCAATTTAGCGGCTACTAAAGTCAACAAAGCCATTTCTGATACGGTCACCAAGTTATCCGTATTCTTTTCTTTAGTTTTCATATTGCAAAATTACACATTATTTTTAATAACTAACACTGATTGATACGTTTTACCTTCTATATAATCTTCTATAATTATCTTATTATCAACGCTCAATATACCCCCATAAAATTTATATTCTTTATTCAGTTCATCAAAATTCCTATTTACATATTCTCGGTATACCCCAATTCTTCGATGTGCTTTTTTGCAAACGTCTATGCATTTTCTTTTACAAGTCTGCCTACATTTTTCAGAAAACTTTACCGCACTATCACTTCCCTGCACGATCATCATATCGTTTGGGTATGCTTCAAAAAACATCGATTTTGTAGTTAACACTGTATTAAAAACAACATAAGTATCACCATTGTCAGTTAAAACAATATCATCCGTCTCTCCCGTTTCCATATTGTAGTCACCAAATCCGAGGTTATAAACTTGTTTGTTGTTATATTCCTGTACGTATGAATATTGGATAGCTTTCACAATATCTGTTTTACCTTTACTTGTGAATATGTATTTCGTGCCTTGATTTGTTTTACTAGTTTCTAAAATAGTATAGTTTGTAGTAGCCATAAAATTAAATAATTTTACAAAATGTGAATTTACACTAAAACGGCTTTTACATCCACAACTATCTTAATCTTAACATCGGTATTAGGTCAATCTGGGAACAAAAATTATGTTCTCCTTCCACCCTATGAGTTAACCTCTGGCCAGAAGTAATCTATTGCTTAACGCAATTTTCCTGCAACGTATTTCCTCAAGAATAGTATGCAAATCACAGGTTTTTTGGGCTTGTAAGTTTTAACTGAACGTTCCGATCACGACATCTCTTTTAATGAATAAAATGAACAGGAAAGCTAAAATTAAATTAACAATCTGAAAATCTTAAAGTTAATCGAAACACATTCAAAAAAACAGTCCTTCCGTTGCGAAAAGCAATAGGAAGAAGCAAGGCAAACTGAACAATATGAATAGAAAATTAGCCCCTATTGTAACCTAGTTTTGTAAGAGGGATAAAAAAAATAGACTTTAAAGACATAAAAAGACTGTTTTAATTAAATAAACAAAATGCTCATGCTCTCATTCAGATGCAAAAACATATCCGAAAGCTGCAGACTACTATTGATTTTAATAGTGATGGTTGCTGGTGTAGGAGAAGTTAAAGGGCAAAAAGTTTATGCTACAGTCGCTTCAATTGGAGGAGATGCAGTTTCAACAACTTTTACGAATGCACAAGGAGCCTCAACAACAAGTCCACCGGCAGGATCAAATGCAACTTTTACAGTCACGGCCGGAGCTTTATCTACAAAAACAGGTTACCTTCAGCTTTTATTTCCCTCAGGCATCCCACTTAATTCAACAGTCTTTATTAGGTTTAACGTCCCGGCAAACGGCACAATAACAGCAGAAGCTCATAAATCAGCAGGTAAAGCTACAGGATCAAATTTTTACCAAACAATAGGGTTAGATGGGAATACCTATTTTGCCGTAACTGCGAGTGAGTTATTTGACAGGGTCAGGATCATCACAAGTGCATCAGGGGGATTAGGTGCCGTTACAGCTACTACAAATGTATTTTATGCTTATTACAATCCGGCAAACACTGCTGACTGCGGCAGTGGCTCAGCAGTATATACGGCCTCAACTGGTGTACTTGTTACTCCCCCACTTCCTGCAAACCCACTTTCCGCAATTGACAGTGATCCGGATTCCTTTGCATTTTTGACGCTGGGGCTCGTAGGACTTGTAGCTACTGTAACTGAGGATGTATATTTTAATGGCCCATCCAATGGTGAGGCGGCTAAAGTAACATTTTCTATCCCATCAACTTTGCTCAGCTTAAGTCTTGTTAATAATATTAATGTACAGGCCTATAATGGAGCCACTGCCATAGGAAGTCCACAAACCTTGAGTTCGTTATTAGGTTTAGATGCGTTAAATCTCGTGAGTTTACTTGGAAGTGACAATCGATATACTTTCTACTTTAATCCAGGAGTTTCATTTGATAGAATAGAGTTTGTTGTAGGTGGGGTAGTTTCAGTTGCAGGGGGCATCAATCTATATAATGTGCAACGAGTTCCAACGAAACCAACTTTCAATCCTACATCATCACAAAATGTAACTTCATGTTCGGAGCTCCCGGTAACTTTAACCCCAGTAGCTGTATCAGGAAGCACTTTTAAATGGTACAATGCTGCATCTGGCGGAACACTCCTGGCAACACGTAATTCCTATACACCCTCTCCTATTTCTACCACGACTTATTATGTTGCTACAGCTAAAACAACCTGTACTAACGAATCCGAAAGGGTTCCAATGGTAGTTACAATAAATTCGATAAGCGGCGGTACAGTTACCGCAGATCAAACGCTATGTTCCAACAGCTTACCGGCAGCATTTACCAGTACCGCAGCTGCAACCATTACACCAGGTGCTACAACAGCAAGCTATCAATGGCAAAAATCAACAGATAACGTCAATTTCACCAATATTCCCAGTGCAACAGGTTTAACTTATACCGAAACGGTGGCGCTTACAGCAACTACTTACTATCGCAGAGTTGCCACATCGTCGTTGAACAGTGTAAGCTGTACTGGAAACAGCAACGTAATTACCGTTACAGTAAACACTATAAATGGCGGTACAGTTGACGCAGGTCAAACGCTATGTCCAAACAGCATACCGGCAGCATTTACCAGCACTACGGCGGCCACAATAATGGCAGGTGGAACAGCTGCGACCTACCAATGGCAAAAATCAACAGATAACGTCACCTTCAACAATATTGCAAGTGCAACAAGTTTAACTTATACAGAAACCGCGGCACTTACAGCAACCACTTATTACCGCAGGGTTGCCACATCTTCGTTGAACAGTATTAGCTGCTCCGGTAACAGCAATGTAATTACGGTTGCCGTAAATTCAATAACCGCTGGCACAATCGGTAGCAGTCAAGTAATATGTTCTGGTTTAATCCCTACCGGTTTTACAAGTAGTACAGCGGCCACCATTACACCAGGTGGTACAGCCGCAAGTTATCAATGGCAAAAATCAACAGATAATGTCAACTTCAATAATATAGCAGGTGCTACAAATTTAACCTATACGGAAACTATAGTCCCCACACAAAATACTTATTACCGTCGAGTGGCAAGTTCCACTTTAAACAGTGTAACCTGCTCTGCCAATACAACATCCATTTTAATAACAATTCATCCAGTACCAATTGTACCACCTATAACTATTCATTAATAACAATTAAAAATTAAAAAAACATGAAAACAAACTTCACAAAACTATGCTTAAGTGTTCTATTGATCACATTTGCGTTCACCTCAAATTCTTATGCAGATTTCTATGCTTGTGCTGGAACACCACTTACAATAGTTGGTGGACAAACTGCAAGTTCAACAGATTTTGCTTCCTATATTTGGGACATCAGGGAAAACTCGATAACTGGTACCAGCGTTCACACCGGAACAGGAAAAACACTCACACACACCATCACTACTCCCGGAAAGTATGTAATTATTCTTACCGTTACAGATGCAAATACCTGTGCTTCCGCTCCTACTGAATTTGTATACTATGCCCTCCCTCCCGTTACTGCAGCAATAGATATGCTAAGCAACCCCGTTGCCTATTGTACCGATAATGCCAGTACAGGAACTACCATGACAGCAACATTAGCTCCAGGAACCGCTTCTAACGTGGGAAACGCAACTATTGGAAACATTCAATGGTATTTATCAACTGATGCTTCCGGAACAGGAAAAGCGGCAATTCCTTCAGCCAACGCAACAACTTACCAGGTAACACAAGCTACAGCAGGAGCTTATTATTATTCAGTTGGTGCAAGATATGTCATTCCTGGAGCAGACACTTTTGTTGGAAATGCCACTACCACATGTGGAGGTGAATCCGCAATCAAAACTATAACTGTTAATCCTAAACCTACAGTAACCATTTCGATTACAACCACTTAAAAAATAGTTAAAGTTATCATGTTTAACAGAAAAACCAATTTTGTATCAAGTCTGCTGTTGCTAAGCGCAACGGCAGGCTTTGCGCAATCTGGTGATCCGCAAACAGTAACGGTCCCACAAGGATCGTCTGTAAAATTGCGGGCCAATTCTGTTAGTGCAACAACTTTCCAGTGGATCAAAGATGGTGCTGCAATCGTGGGTGCCACCTCAGCTGATTATACAGTTCTGCTGGCCGGAAAATACAACGTGGTTTCTTTCAATGCCCTGGGCTGTGCTTCCGACATATCAGCGCCTGTAGTGGTCAATATTGGCCCTAATCCTGTCCTCACCGCCGATCTGATGATCAATAAAAACTCCGAATCCAGATCGGTTACCATCAATGAAACTTTCGAATACCTCATTAGGGTAAAAAACAACGGCGCTGGTAATGCCACAATGATTAAAGTACAGGATATTTTACCCCCGGAACTCAGCTTCGAACAGATGATGAACCCCGCCATTGGTTTTGCAAATTACAACAACGGCAGCAAAACCATTTTATGGGAGATCAGCAAACTCGATAATGGGGAAACGGCAGATTTAAAAATCAAGGTAAAAGCACTAAATGCCGGGATTATAAAAAATACGGCTACAGTTACAGCGCTGGAAACCGACCCCAATCAGGCAAACAACACCTCAACAGATAGTAAATCAATTGCAGGGATCATTATCCCCAATGTGTTTACCCCTAACGGCGATGGTTTGAATGACACATTTGAAATACCAGGACTGGAACTTTACCAGGCCAATGAGCTGACAATTTTAAACAGATGGGGAGGTACTGTTTATGACAAGAAAGGATACGCGAACGACTGGGCAGCAACGGGATTGAATGAAGGCACCTACTTCTACCTGTTAAAAGTAAAAACCTCGGCCAATAAATGGGAAGTTTATAAGGGCTATGTAACCATACTCCGCAGCAAATAATATGAAGATAATTATACCCTTACTATTTATCGCAGGTTTAATATCCAGTGCAAAAGCGCAACAGGATAGCCAGTTTACACAATATGTATTTAATGGCATCCACATTAACCCAGCTTATGCAGGTTACAAAGAAGATATTTATATCCAGTCTTTTTACCGCTCACAATGGGTAGGTGTAAAAGGTGCGCCAAAAAGTTTTTCGGTAGCGGCCGATGGGGCATTTAATGATGGCAATGTTGGCCTGGGACTGATTTTAGCCAATGACCAGATAGGTGCCCAAAGCTACCTTACCGCTTATGCTAATTATGCTTACCGCATCAGGTTAAATGACGAGGGATCGTCGAGACTTGCCTTCGGAATAGCCGCAGGAATGATGCAGCTTGGACTTGACGGAAATCAACTAGAGGGTTATCGGCCAGGTGATGAACTGATCCCGGTAGGATCACAATCCAATACTGTACCAGACGCCCGTTTTGGTGTTTACTACCATACCCAAAACTTTTTCGCCGGTTTTTCGGCAACCAATATGCTGGCGAAATATATGTCTAAAAAAAATACCGAAAGCATGATGGTACCAGTTCCGCAACCACACTTTTACCTTACCGTAGGGGCGATGTTCCCGATAAATGACGACATGCGTATAAAACCTGTTATCCTGTTTAAAGACGACACCAAAGGACCTTCGTCATTGGACGTAAATGCCTTTCTACTGCTCAAACAGAGTCTTTGGATAGGTGCATTTTACAGGACTTCTTTAGACCTTTACAAAAAAAATTACCAGCAAAGCAACCTCTCCAAACAAAATGCCATAGGTGGAATTGTAGAGGTTTTTGCCGCACAGAATTTGAGGATCGGGTACTCCTATGATTATTCCCTGAGTGATTTACGTAATTACAATTACGGCAGTCATGAAATATCGGCCGGATTTTACATCAATCGGGGAAATTCATCAAGCGACAGGCAACTCAGATGTTATAAATTTTGAGGATAACAATGCTGCTATTTTAGTGTTATATTGGCATAGCCATCGTGCCCCGATATGACAAAGAAAACCAAGCCCAGTAAAGATGTTTTAATTGTAGGTGGAGGCCTGGCAGGGTTAACTTGTGCACTACATTTGTTAAAGGAAGGTTTTGAAGTTACATTGATTGAAAAAAATGAATATCCGCACCATAAAGTTTGCGGCGAATATATTTCAAACGAAGTACTCCCCTATTTACAATGGCTGGATGCAGATCCACATCAATTACTTCCGGTTTCTATTAACCGGCTTTCGGTTTCTTCGCTTAGCGGACAGATTGTAGGCTGCGAACTACCACTCGGTGGCTTCGGATTGAGCCGCTTTGCCCTGGATAACTTCCTCTATGAAAAGACCTTAACAAGGGGCTGCAAAATGATAAAAGACCGGGTAACGGATATCGTTTTTAAAGGAAATGAATTTGAGCTGACAACAAATAGATCAGGAACCTTAAGAGCAGATCTGGTAATTGGTGCTTTCGGAAAAAGATCTGCTTTAGATCAGAAACTCTCCCGTGGCTTTATGAAAAGTAAGTCTCCATGGCTGGCTGTAAAAGCACATTACAATGGCATTATCCCCAGCGATCTGGTACAACTGCATAATTTTGCCGGTGGCTATTGTGGGGTGTCTACCATAGAAAATCAGCGGATTAACATTTGCTACCTTGCCGATTACGAAAGTTTTAAAGCATGCGACAACCTTGAAGATTTTCAAAAAAAGGTGCTGTACAAAAACCCGCAGCTTAAAAAGATATTTGAGGAAAGTACCATGATTTTCGATCAGCCCTTAACGATAAGCCAGGTATCTTTCGCTAAAAAAGAACTGGTATGCGATCATGTTTTAATGATTGGCGATACTGCAGGCCTGATCCACCCGCTTTGCGGAAATGGTATGGCCATGGCTATCCATAGTGCTAAAATTTGCGCAGAACTGAGCATACAATATCTGAGCGGTAAACTGATATCAAGGGCTACCCTCGAAAAGCTATACACAAATACCTGGAACACCAATTTCAAAAACCGGTTACTGATGGGCAGGTTCCTATCAGGAATTATAAGAAAGGATAAATTATTTAAACCAATACAAAGTTTATTGGTTCATTTCCCATCAGCACTACCTTTAATTGTAAAAATGACCCACGGAAAACCTATTATATGAGCATAGATACCAGCCAAAGAAGCAATGCACCTGAAATAATGGACGACTTTAATTTAGAAGGTGAAATACTAAGGGACGCCCTGGATAAAATAGCCAGTATAAACAGGCTCTTAGGTGGCAATAAGGTTACGCTGAATGGGCTGGAATACTTGCTTAAAGTAAAATCATCAACCCATAAAGAGCGCAGTAAAAATGACGGTCAAATCACCATTCTGGATGTAGGTTGCGGAAATGGCGATATGCTGAGGACCTTAGCAGACTTCGCTTCAAAAAAACAACTGAATTTTAAACTGGTAGGCATAGACGCCAATGAATTCACCATAAACCACGCCAGGCAATTGTCTATCGGTTATCCCAACATTAGCTATAGCTGCGCAGATATTTTCGAGGAAATTAAACAAGAAAAGGTTTATGATGTTATCCTATGTACATTGACCCTCCATCATTTTAAAGATGAGGAAATTATAACGCTTATGAAAGGTTTTAAGGCAACTTCGGCATTGGGTATAGTAGTAAACGATCTGCACAGGAGCAAGATTGCCTATTACTTGTTTACAGCGCTGTGCTTTGTATTCGGCCTCAATCAAATGTCGAAAGATGATGGGCTCGTATCTATTTTAAGAGGCTTTAAAAAACAAGACCTCCTCTCCTATTCCAGACAGCTAAACTTTAACACCTATGTCCTGAAATGGAAATGGGCATTCCGTTACCAGTGGATAATCCCTACAATATGAGCGTAAAAATAACGACCGTTACCAAGCTTGCACCACAATATTCAAGGACCACAGCAGAGATCCTCCCCTTCCTGGATATTTGGTTGCAAGACCAGGAACCTCGTTTCATTAAAAAAGTAAAAAAGATATTTGAACAGGCCGCTGTAGATAAAAGGTATTCGATCATGTCGCCTGAAGAAGTATTTAACCAGACTTCCTTTGAGGAGAAAAACAACATTTACATCAGGGAAGGGATTAAACTTGGCACCGAATGTTTGCAATCGGCATTAAAAAAAGCGAACTGGAAGCCGGAAGAGCTAGACTATATCATTACGGTAAGCTGTACGGGGATCATGATCCCATCCATGGATGCTTATATCATCAATGCCTTAAACCTGCGCCAGGACATTGTACGCTTGCCGGTAACAGAGATGGGCTGCGCAGCAGGTATATCGGGAATGATCTATGCGAAGAACTTTTTAAAGGCCAATCCGGGAAAACGTGCCGCAGTCATCGCTGTAGAGTCGCCGACAGCAACGTTTCAACTCAACGATTTTTCAATGGCCAACATTGTAAGTGCCGCTATTTTTGGTGATGGCGCCGCCTGTGTTTTATTGTCTTCACTGGATGATGATAAAGGCCCCGAAATGATCGCCGAAGAAATGTACCATTTTTATGATGCGATACCCATGATGGGGTTTAACCTCACCAACAGTGGTTTGCAAATGGTATTGGATGTAGAAGTCCCCAAAAATATTGAACAGCATTTTCCGGAAATTATCCACCCCTTTCTGCTCAAACATGGTTTTAAAATTAACGACATCGATCACCTGATTTTTCACCCGGGAGGAAAGAAAATTATCGATACCGTAGAAACACTATTTGGTGATTTGGGCAAAAACATAAGCGAAACCAAGAACATATTACGGGAATACGGTAATATGTCGAGCGCTACAGTGCTTTATGTATTAGAACGCCATATGGAAAAACCTTTAGGAACCGGAGAGCTGGGATTGATGCTCAGTTTCGGTCCGGGCTTTTCGGCGCAAAGGGTATTGTTAAAATGGTGAAAGATGATGATAATATTTAATGCAAAGTATTATCTTTAAACACACACAACCCTAAACCGAATATTACCAATGATTAAAAAAACCATTTTAGCTTCCGCATTGTTGCTGGGGGCATTTACAGCGAATGCGCAAAATACTTTGGCACCTAAGCCATACGGTGCGTTGCCCACGGCACAACAGGTGGCCTGGCAAAAAATGGAGTACTATATGTTTATCCATTTCGGACCCAATACTTTCACAGATAAAGAATGGGGTGATGGCAAGGAAGACCCTAAACTTTTTAATCCTAAGCACCTGGATGCCATGCAATGGGCAAAAACAGCCAAAGCTGCCGGCATGAAAGCCATTATCATCACCGCAAAACACCATGATGGATTTTGTTTATGGCCCAGCAAATTCAGTACGCATACGGTTCGCGAAAGTCCATGGAAAAATGGCAAAGGCGACGTATTAAAAGAACTGTCCGCAGCTTGTAAAGCATACGGGTTAAAATTTGGTGTGTACCTTTCTCCATGGGATAGGAACCACCCTGATTATGGCACCCCGAAATACAATCAGACTTTTGCAAATACTTTAAATGAAGTATTATCTAGCTATGGTGAAGTTTTTGAACAGTGGTTTGATGGCGCGAACGGTGAAGAAGCGGGAGGAAAAAGCCAGGTATACGACTGGCCATTATTTCATAGTGTAGTATTTAAAAACCAACCTAAGGCCATCATATTTAGCGACATCGGCCCGGGCGTACGTTGGATCGGAAACGAAAGGGGAATTATGGGCGAAACCAGCTGGAGCACCTTAAACACCAAAGGGTTCGGAATAGGTAAGCTGGCCCCTGCCGGAAGTGTATTGAATACAGGGAATGAAAATGGTGAACACTGGATCCCTGGTGAGGCCGATGTGTCCATCAGACCGGGTTGGTTTTACAGTCCGAAAACAGATAATGAGGTTAAAACTTTAACGCAGCTTTCAACGATTTACAATTCAAGTGTTGGCCGCAATACCAATTTACTACTAAACGTTCCTGTTGATCGCAATGGATTGATCCATCCTAACGACTCAACAAGGTTAATTGCTTTTGGAAAGTTGATCAAGGATACATTTAAGGATAACCTGGCGAAAAATCAAAAGATTACCGCTTCAAATGTCAGGGGAAATGCAAAAAAGTTTGCCGCGCAGCATTTAACCGATGGTAATTTTGATACTTACTGGGCTACCAATGATAATGTTAAAAATGCAGTGCTTACCTTAAAGTTGGCGAAACAAACAGAAATAAACAGATTATTGTTACAGGAATATATTCCCCTGGGACAGCGGGTTAGGTCTTTTATAGTTGAATACTGGGACGGAAATAAGTTTGTAGAATTGCATAAACAAACCACCATAGGTTACAAGAGGATCCTCACCTTCCCTACCATAAAAACCAATCAGATCAGGATCACGATGGAGGCCAATGCTTCGCCTGTGCTTTCCGAAATCCAGGCTTATAAGGCTCCTGAGATTGTAGATACACCATTCGCAAGTACCGAAGCGCTATTTTCCGATTTGAATAAAGATAAATGGAAATTGGTAGAGAATGGCGCCGTTGATATGGGCGACATGGTGGACGTTAGTGGTTTTACTTATACCCCGCCGCTGAACAAAGAACCGGGAACTTTTGTATACCGCTATAATTTCTACACCAGCACCGATGGTGCAAACTGGAATAAAATCATCAGCAACCAGACCTTCGGCAACATCAAAAATAATCCGGTTAAGCAAAAGGTTTTATTTGATAAAAAGCATAAGGCCAGGTATTTTAAACTGGAGACATTAGCACAGGTTGACGGAAATACAAAGGCTGCCAGTTTATCGGAGCTGGGTATCATCTTGAAGAAATAACATAAATTGAAACGTTATTTGGTAATTTAGGCGAAAAATAAACACGATTATAACATGAACAAAGCAGATATCTTATCCCACTTACCTTACACGAAACCATTTTTATTTGTAGACGAGCTGCAGGAAATTGATGAAAACAGTGTGACCGGCTCCTATACCTTTGATGCAGGTCTGGATTTTTATAAAGGGCACTTTAAAGACAACCCGGTAACACCGGGTGTGATTTTAACGGAGACGATGGCACAGATTGGTCTGGTTTGCCTGGGTATCTACTTATCTGGTAGTGCCGAAGGTGGAATGCCCGGCCATGTGATGCTCACCTCTACAGCCATTGACTTTATGAAACCTGTATTTCCGGGTGAAAAGGTAACAGTAACGGCACAAAAGGTATATTTCCGTTTTAAAAAGTTAAATTGTACTGTACAAATGACCAATGCCGCCGGCGAAGTAGTTTGTAAAGGCACCATAGCCGGCATGGTGACCAACAAAATGAATGCATAAACGTGTAGTAATAACCGGTTTAGGAGTAGTCGCGCCAAATGGTACCGGACTACAAGCGTTTACTGAAGCCATCAAAAACGGTGTTTCAGGTATTAAACATGATCCTGAACTGGAAAGGCTACAATTCTCTTGTCAGATTGCCGGGAAACCGGAACTAACAGAAGAACTGATTGCCAGGTACATGACCGACCTGGAACGCAGAAATTTTAACAGCAGTGGGATCCTCTATGGTATTATAGCAGGTATGGATGCCTGGCAAGACGCCGGGCTATCCATTGCCCCGGCAGATGAACCCGATTGGGACAGCGGCACCATATTCGGTACAGGCACATCGGGCATCGAAAAATTCAGGGAAGCAATTTATAAAGTAGATGACCTGCAGGTGCGCAAACTGGGCAGCAGTGTGGTGGTACAAACTATGGCCAGCGGCATCAGCGCGTACCTGGCCGGGAAGCTTGGACTGGGCAACCAGGTGAGCAGCAACTCATCGGCTTGCACAACGGGCACAGAAAGCATTTTAATGGCTTATGAACGCATAAAAAGCGGACAGGCGACCAGAATGCTTGCTGGCAGCACAAGCGACAGCGGACCTTATATATGGGCAGGTTTTGACGCCATGAAGGTCTGCACTTTTAAACACAATCAGGAACCTGAAAAAGGATCGCGGCCCATGAGCGCAAGTGCAAGCGGCTTTGTACCAGGCAGTGGCGCAGGGGCACTCGTAGTGGAATCACTCGAAAGTGCAATTAACCGTGGCGCAAATATTTACGCAGAAATACTGGGCGGGCACATCAATTCGGGCGGACAAAGGGGCTCAGGTAGCATGACAGCCCCTAATAGCATGGCAGTACAACGGTGTATTCGTGCCGCTGTAGAAAATTCTGGTATCCATGCCGATAATATTGACGCCATTAACGGACACCTCACGGCCACCACAAAAGATGCCCTGGAAGTACAGAACTGGGCGACGGCCTTAAACAGGGACCCGGATAATTTTCCGTACATAAACAGCTTAAAATCAATGATTGGGCACTGTTTGAGTGCCGCCGGAAGTATAGAATGTGTGGCTTCGGTACTGCAATTGAAACAGGGCTTCATTTTCCCTTCGGTAAACTGTGAAGACCTAAATCCGGAAATATCTGAAATACTAAATAAAAATAAAATTACAAAGCAAATAATTTACCAAAACATTGATATATTAGCTAAAGCAAGTTTCGGGTTTGGGGATGTTAACGCCTGTATTATTTTAAAAAAGTATTAAAATGGATAGAGAACAGCTGGTAGCAAAATTAAAAGAAATTGTTAGCCCATATACTCATGACAAAGAAGCCCTGGAAAATATCGGCCCATCAACAGACTTCATTAAGGACCTGAAAATTAATTCGGCCAATCTGGTAGATGTAATCCTGGATGTGGAAGAAGAATTTGATATTGAAATTGATAACATGGAAATGGGGCGCATGCTAAATGTAAGCGATACCATTGACATTATTGAGGCTAAATTACCACAACTTTGATAGGTAATGACATTGTCGATTTAGCAATTGCCGCCGTAGAAAGCAACTGGAAACGTAAAGGGTACCTGGAAAAGATTTTCACAATGACCGAAAGGTTCCTGATTACCTCTGCAAAAGACGCCGAACAAATGGTTTGGTTGTTATGGACAATGAAGGAATCGGTATATAAAGCGGCTACCGACAAATCAAAAATACGAACGTTCGCTCCCTGCACGCTCAATTGCAGCAACTTGATTTTACACCCGGGTTCTGCCACCGGAACCATAGTTTATGAGGAACAGCTGTATTATAGCCAAAGCATACTCACACCTACTTATATCCATACCATAGCTGCAGCAAAGCTGGCTATATTGAACCAGGCAAAATTGACAATAGACGATTACAACGAATCAGATAGCTCGTACAGGTCAACCAACCCGGCTTCGGTAAGTCATCATGGCCAGTACCTGGCCATGATTTACCTGTAGCAAAAGACATCAATTCATATCCGTCCAGTTCAGCTTATCCTTTTCAGGGTTTAACGCCCTTTCCTGTAAACTTTTCTTATGTTCCTGCAAACGTTTTTGCTCTGATGCTGCCGGACGTTGGGCAATAAGCTCATCGCACCACCTGATCGGATATTGTAAGGCTTTTCCATCGTTGCAGTACATGATAAACTGGGTTACCATCATGTCTTTAAAGCTGCTGCCCGAAGCTCCTTTAAGGATGTTAAAAGAGTAGATCTGGTCCACTTCCTGCCCAACTTTAGTCCAGTCTTTATACTTATGCTCCGCAGGTACCAGGTAACACAACCATTCGCTCGCCCTTGGGTAATCGGTTTTACGCGCATAGTTCAGCACGATGGAGAACTTAGGATCGTCAATAGGTGGCTTGTGACCGTACAGATAGAAAATAGACTTTTCACTGTATAATTTATTGATCTTTCCCTCAACCATGCTTTGGCCAAACAGCTTATAGAATTCCAGTCTGTTATCGAACATATACATCATCTCCCTACTCGCCAAATCCTGGTTAAACTTATAAAACACCTTCCATACATCAGGTTCTTTGATCCGCTCTACCGGTCCTTCCAGAAACTTTTTCACCACCATGTTCATCTTCTCGGTTTCGCTGGCATTGTACAGGGCCTCCAAATATTTCAGTACAAATTTAGCCTCCCTGTTGCCCTCTTCGTACGACTTGCTTAAGGCCACAAAATTGTTTTTAGTATCCAACCCCTGTTTAAATCTTTGCATCAGCTGCGTGCCATCAACCTTGCCCGCCATTCTGTGCATCAACACACCATTTTGGTCCATAATTAGCAATACCGGCTCGCCTTCTACCTTATACAACTTTCTTAAACGGTCTTTTTCCTTGCCCACATTATAATCTACGCTCACAAACCTTTCATTGATAAAATCAGCTACACTATCCAGTGTAAGGACTTCTTTTTTGATGTATAAACAAGGTTTACAGGTAATGGAACCAAAATCAAGGAAGATAAACTTGTTCTTCTCTTTGGCCATTTTCAGCACATCATCGAAGGCCAGGTTCTCTTTCAGGTCTACCCTCCTGTTTTGGGCATAAGCAAAATTGCCCATACCCCACATTAAAAATAACACAAGGCCAATGTATTTTGGCGCTTTAAATAAATGATTGTTCATAGCTATATTAATTTATATTTTCTGTAAATCTTATGCCATCCAGGCAGAAATAATTTGGTGTATTCATCACGCCACCGGTTTTATCGGTAGACTCCAGGTAGAACACGATTTTGTCGACTTTCCCCAGCGACAACAAGGAAACAGGCATCCAGTCGGTAACTGTGAAACTTCTTTTTAAGGCGTCAGAACTTCTATCCGCCAGCAGAAAGTCTACCACACCTGTTTCAACATTGTTCAAAAAACCTTTTATAGTAATTTTTAAATTGTCCTTCCTTGCAACGCTCATGATTGTGGTACCAGGGGCAAAAGTATTTCCGACCGTAGCATTGCCAGGCCCGTACATAATTGTTTGGTACACCTGAACTGTATTGCCCACTAAAATCTTATCGATCTGTATTGGACGTGACAATTGAACAAAAGCATTGTCACCTTTTGGCCGTACGACCAAAAAATTCCCTCCTGCATTTGGCGTAAGCGTGTAAACACTAAACCGTGTGGAATCTACCAAATTCGCTGCAGTAACAAAGTTTTTATAGTTCCTGTTCGATATCGCAAAACCACTCCAGTCGTTACTTTCGTGTTTTACATTAAAGGTTGCAATGGCACTGGTAAAACTTTCCGCAGGAATTTTATGGGTAAACCTGCCGATCTTAAAATCTTCAAAAAGTAAATCCGTGGGCAATAAAATGACGTCATCAATCAGCTTGCCGTCCTTTTTGCAGGAAACAAACATCATAATTATGAGTGTATAGAGATATAATATTCTTTTCATAGCTTAATAAGTAAGTTGTTCGTAGCCTGTATTCTGACTGATTAATTTATTGAACTTCATTTCGGAAGAAGGGATTGGCCATATAATCCTGTTCATATCAACAACCACAGATGTACCCCTGAATTCCTGTAACAAGGAGTTCCCGTTAACATCCTTTAAACGAAGCGAAGACATCCAATCTGCATCGTTCTCCAGGTTTAACTCATTAAGGATCTCCGTGAACAATATTTTTTCAAAGGCCACCTTGCTACTTGCAGAAAGTGGTGCCAAATGCGACCTGTCCCTGATAAAATTGATCGGCTCCATACTTTGCTGTAATGTAGCACCGGTTTTCTGGAGCAGCTCGCCCTTCATCAAATACAATTCGGTAAGCCTTAAATGATAGGTGGTATATTTATCATTGTCACCCCCAACCTGTCTACCCAGCCGGCAGAGTTTTTTAGGTGCCCATTTAAGGGTATTGTTTCCTGTTATCGGCGATTTCACATTTCCCCATCCTTCGGGATGCCGGGGATCGCTTCCAATTACCGCATTCCCTTGTGGGGTAATACCCAGTGTGGCATAGTTGTAACCGTAGGTAAAATTATAGGCCGTCACAATATCATCTGTTTTTTCACGATAGCGGCAGAACAGCAGTTCTTTAGAATCCCAGCTATTTGTATACAACGCGGTTAAAGATGGCTCCAGTTTAGCGCCAGCGGCTTCACTTTCTGAGATCACCTGGTTTACCAATATCAAGGCCGCGGCATAGTCACCGGCCCAGCCCCTGTTCAACAGTAATTTTGCTTTCAAGGCCTTCGCCAACTGTTTAGAGAAACGTTTATTTGAATAGAACGTAGGTGCATTTGCGATCGCAAAGTCCAGATCTTCAATAATCTTTTCATAACTGGCTTTTACATCCAGTCGTTCCTGATAAACATTGCTTAAAGTTGACAGCTGGCTTTTATAAATTACGCCGAACTTTGAATCAGGCTGGTCAAACCATCTTCCAAAAAACCAAAAAGTGTACAGATGGGTAAATGCCCGAAGTCCGTATGCCTCACCAAGCAGCTCGGATTTAACCGCGCTATTATTAAATTGTTTGACATCGAGGTTACCGATGCCTTCGATCGCTGCGTTGGCATTATTCGCAGCTACATAAAAAGCTTTCCACAGTGCCTCATTATCGCCGGTAGCAGACATGGTAAAAGCAAACGCAGCACTGTTATAGACTGCAATGCCGAGCATTGAGCTAAACCCTCCAGTAAAACGGGCAGTCCAGTCATTGGTGCTTATACCAGCATAAGCACCATTCAGTAAGCTTTTTGCTGAAGCTTCATCCGTTACGGCCAACTCCGGTGTCAGTAGATACTGAGGCTCCTGGGTGATGAATTTTTCGCAGCCACTCAGGCTAAAAATCAAAATCCCTATATATAAATATCTTTTCATGTTCATACGTTTGTTTACTTTAATGAATACCTTACACTTAAATTAAAGGATCTGATGGTAGGATAAGTGCCAAAATCTGTTCCCATACCTGTAGCGCCGCCTTGTAATCGGAAATTCCCTTCGGGATCAATGCCGTTATAATTGGTGATGACAAATACGTTGGATACAGATCCTGAGAAATCTAAGCTCCCTTTAAGGTTCCGTTGTGCCCATTTATCCGGCAACCTGTAATTGATTCTAATCTGCGAAAGCTTCAGATAATCTGCCTTTGAAAGCCAGAAGTCTGAAAATGTATTAGAAGAACCTTCTCCGTATGACATTCTTGGCCATTGCGCCTGGCGGTTATTGGGGGACCAGCTATCCAGCACATAATCCGGGTAATTTCTCATAAAAAGCCCGGCACCATACCAGTTTGCGGAGTTCGTATACCAATACCTTAAGGTACCTTTACTATAAGTGAAGTTTAAGGTTAAACTAAGATTCCCTTTTCTGAAATTGGTACCAAACCCACCAAAATAATCCGGCTGTGAGGTACCTAATGGAACCATATCATTATTGTTTACAATTCCGTCCCCGTTTACGTCTTCAAATTTAAGATCTCCGGGCCTGATATTTCCCAATCCGTTCTGGTACCAGATTTTACCTCCGGTTGCTGGATTGATAGAGGACAGAAGGTTGTATTCTTCCATAGATTGATAATAGCGTCCGCTCCATTTATATCCATACCATTGTCCCATTGGCTGCCCCTCTTGCATTCTAATGGCCAGTGCATTGCCGGCATACAAGTCGAGGAACTTATCCACCCCATTGATTTTTTCAACACTCGACTTATTGTGGGCGATGTTAAAATTAATGGAAAGGGCCATGTCCTTTTTCCTGAAGACATTGTAATCAATAAAAAACTCCATTCCCCTATTTTGTATGGTTGCTATATTTTCCTTAACTGTAATAAAAGCACTGCTGGAAGGGATACTTTTATTGTAAATGATATCGCTGGTCAGCTTATCATAAAAGCCTATTGAGCCTGAGATTTTGTTTTTGAAAAATCCGTAATCAAAGGCAATTTCCTTTGTTAATGTTTCTTCCCATCGTAAATTCAGGTTTCCTAATTGAGTAGGCGCAAATCCCGGTTTCTCTTCAAACTGTGCTGCACCATAAAGTGTTCTCCAGTCATTGTTCCCCAACACCTGAGAGCCTGAAACCCCGTAGGACCCTCTTAATTTTAACAGGTTAAATACATCAGCATTTAGATTTTTCATAAAACCTTCTTTGCTCAATATCCAGGCAACAGCCCCGGATGGAAATAAGCCCCATCGTTTATCAGGCCCGAACCTGGAAGAACCGTCAGCCCTGAAAGTAAAAGTGGCCAGGTATTTATCATACAACTTATAGTTCAGACGCGTAAATGCAGAAACCATGGCTGTTGAATAATTATTAGAAGTTGGCTTTAAAGGTGTCGTTCCACTCGTTAAATTTGTCATGATATCCTGATCGGGAAAGTTCTGAGCACCTGCACTAAACGTTTTGAAGTTTCCCCGCTCCATAGAAAAACCACCCAGTAAATCAAGATCGTGGATATTGTTCAGCAACGTGGTATATTTTACGGTGTTTTCAAATGCCCAGTTGCTGGATTCACTTTGAGAAATATTAGCTTGCCCCTTATGGGTACTGTAAACAGAGCCTTCCCTGGTAAAACGATCGGTAACGGTTTGGTTATAATTAATGGAGACATTTGATTTAAACACCAGGTTTTTGGTGGCTGAGAATTGGATAAAAGAAGATCCATTTAATCCTTTTCTGGAAGAGAGGTCCCTATTTTTAAGAGAAGTTAGCGGATTTTCTTCATTATATCCCGGATCAAAGATTTTTCCATCGGCCGTATACATTGGAAAATCAGGTCTGAAGTTCCAGATTTTATCGATCATATTATCTTTGTTGTTCAGATCTGAATTGGATCCGTTCACCATCAGTCCGACCAAAAAGTTAGTAGAAATTTTTGAATCGAGGTTTATTCTACCTGAAAAGCCTCTTCTGCTACTACCTTTAATGATGCCATCTTGTTGGGGTATCCCCACGGAAATGTAATAGTTACTAGCATCGGTACCACCTCTTAATGAAACATCTAATTTTCTTTCTACAGCATTTCTTGTCATTTCTTTCCACCAGTTTGTTTGCCCGTCAAAAAATGCGGTAGATAAAAACGGGGCAGATAAATAATCTACTTCTACCCCCGGCACAACTTTCGTTTCATCAATAAGGGTTAAAATCCCCCCCATTGGTTTTACACCATTTGTGGAAAAGCTATTCCTTACAGCATCGGTAACAACCCGTTTAAACTCCTCACTGTTTAATGTCTTAAAGTTATCGCGCTGTACCTGGACCCCCTGGTTATAAGACACATCAATCTGTGGCTTTTTAAACTTCTTGCCGCTTTTGGTGGTGACAATGATTACCCCATTTGCTGCCCGTGAACCATAAATAGCTGTCGAGGAGGCATCTTTCAGGATATCTACAGACTCAATATCGTTAATGTTGTAATCGTACAAAAGCTGCCCTATATCATTGTTGTTCACGTTGTATTGTGGCACGCCGTCAATTACCCAGAGTGGCTGGCTATTTCCTGTTAACGAAGTATTTCCGCGGATCATAACCGAAACACCGGCACCTGGGGCACCATTGGCCACCATCACATTTACACCGGCAGCCTTCCCCTGGATCATTGACGCGATATCTGCATGTGGTGGCGCGCCTTCCAGTTCGGTTTCGGTGATCCTGGTTACCGACCCCGTTAGGTCTATCGCTTTTCTGCGCCCGTAGCCGACATTAATTTCTACGGATTCGAGATCTGCACTGGATGCTTTCAGGACAATATTGCCCAAATTCGCGGCAGCAGGTATTTCTCTTTTTTCGTAACCAAGATAGGAGATTAAGATTTTTCCTTTGACAGGCAGATTGACGAACTTAAAGAACCCCTGGCCATCGGTAGTGGTGATAGACTTACTCTCGACATGTGTCACCGTGGCCCCCGCTATCGGGTTTCCTGTTTCATCAACAACTTTTCCCTGGATCAGGTTTTGTTGCCGAAAAGCTGGCCCGGGTTTGATGACCACAATGTTCTTAGTGATAGAATAATCAAGTGCATTTGCTTTGAGGACCTTATCGAGTACCTCGTTTATACTGGCGTTTTTTATGGAAATGTCAAATTTGTTAGTATTGTTTATTAATCCTTCAGGATAAAAGAAATCATAACCGTACGTTGTTCTAAGGTCCTTTAAAATATCATTCAGGCTGATGCCCTTTTTTACTAAAGAAATAGATTGACTATGTGCGTTTACAGTATTAAAAGTTAGAACAAGCCCCATTAAGGACAATAGAATAACTTTCTTGATATGATTTTTTATAAATAAGTTTCCCTTATGTATAGTCATTTCATTTGGCTTAAATATCAAAATTGGTTTAGTTGGCCGACCCGTTAAGGTCGTTAGGAATGGTAGGTTTGTGTGTATTAGTTCTCCATCAATGTCACCTCCTTTCTTTCTGCGTTGATCTTATACTTCATTCGGCCTGTAGAGGCCAGCATGTCCAGTACGGTAATTAAACTCTGCTGTCTCGATACCAGTCCGGAGAAGTTAAAACCTTTAAAATCACCTTCATAAACAACACGGATATCATACCACCTTTCCATCTTTTTCATGATGGAAAAGATGTGTGCCTTTTCGAATACAAAGTCTCCGTTTTTCCAGGCAACGGCATTGTTCACATCTACGTCCTGCACCTGTATTTTTCCGCCTTTATAATCCATATAAGCTTGTTGGCCGGGTACCAGAACCACACTGCCTTGCTTTTTCGAATCGGCCATCACACTTCCGGATAAAAGACTGGTGGCCACAAAACCATCGTTCTCATAATTGGAGATATTAAAAGAGGTTCCGAGCACTTTAACATCGTAACCTTTCATCTGGACTATAAAAGGTTTGTGACTAAGGTGTACAACTTCAAAATACGCCTCCCCATTAAGCACAACTGTACGTTCGGAAACGGAACTAAAGCTGGCGGGGAATTTTAGGGAGGACGATGCATTTAACCAAACCTTGGTACCATCGGGCAGCTTAACCTGGTATTGCCCGCCCTTAGGCGTTTCAATAACATTGTAACTGGTCTGTGTAGGTTTAGTTTCAGCTGTGGAGGGTGCCACGCTGTAAACCAGTTGTCCATCTTTCGATTTGGTAATGATGATATCCGATTCTTTACTTAACTGACCATTTTTAGCATCAGTAAGGCTAATTTTCTTTCCGTTGGCAAGGGTAAGTATAGCCTTGTTGCCGCCAGGTTGGAAATCTTCCTGAACAACATCGGTATTGGCGCCTGCCTTATCTTTATTTAATTTCAGATAGATGAGCGGGCCAAGCAAGATCAGAATAGCCGCCGCATATTTTATCCACCTAAAGTTGCGTAACTTTCTGGTATGCCCCAAAGGCTGAAGTTGTGAGCAGAGTTCCTGCCATTTGACCTCGGTGTTGAAATCATGGATTTCAGTATAGCTTTCGCTTAAAGCTTTGATCTTGCGCAGCTCAATAAGCAAATCTTTTTCTTCAGGGCTTAGGTCCGTATCATCGGCCTGTGCATCCTGTTCCTGGTTAAGTATAGCCAAAACCTTTTCCCACTGGGATTGGTCTCCAAAATAGTTTTTGTCCATGTTCAACTATATGTCGCAGGGAAGGACAGGTAGGGTTACTTGAAAATCAGAAAAATTTAAGCAATTAGCTAAAGACCTAACAATAAGTAATTTAAAATTAAGCCATAGAGTATCGGGCCGGCTTTTAAGCGAAGCGCGGCATAAGCTTTCACCATCTGACTTTTGACGGTATTGATAGAAATACCTAGCATCCCGGCAATCTGTGCATAGGTATAGTTACCTGTGGTACTGAGCAGTAGTATTTTTTTTCGTTCAGGCGGCAGTTCATCAATCAGCTTAAGTATTTTAAGCTCAAGATCGGCCTGATCGGAAGACTTGAACTCGGCCTCCATAGGGTCTTCATAAAGCGGATAATCATACCCACTTATGCGCTTGCTGGCTGTTTCCTGACTACGGAGCCAGGAGATACTTTTATATTTAATTGACCGGCAGGCATAAGCTTCAAAACTGGAACGGAGTTTAATTTTATCCTGCCGCTGCCAGAAATTAATGAAAAACTCCTGTACAATATCTTCGGCGATAAACGGATCCTTCACATGGTTGACGGCAATCATGCAAAGAAATTTGTGGTTCTTACGAAAAAGCACTTCGAATGCTTCGAAGCTGAAATCTTCCGCTTTCGTTTGATACCCTTCCATTGTCTAAAATATTGATAATACCATAAGTATGAAACTTACAGGCCACATAGTTAAGCTAAAATTTTATCAATTCAAAGCAGAAAGGCAAACCGCGCTACCTGGGATCCGAACTCAGGTTCTCTTCAATCAGCAAATTGATAATCCCGTCTGCCAGTCCAACTTTAGGTACATAAACCTGTTTAATACCCGTCCACTTCATTAAGGTAATGTAAATTTCGCAGGCCGGTATAATCACATCCGCCCTATCAGGGTTTAAGCCGAAAACAGTAATCCGCTCTTTCAGGGAATGTGAATTGAGCTGGTTATAAATAGATTTCAATTTAAGAAAGCTCAAAGGCATGCCGTCTTTTTCATCGGACATGCGGAAAAGTTTATTGATATTGCCACCAGTACCGATGCCGGCCAGGTTTTTTAAGGATTTGGTATTATCCTTTACCCAATTCCGCATTTCCTCCCAGGTTTCATCTTTATCCTGGTTGTCGAGAATCCTGATCGTGCCGATATCAAATGATTTTGAAGCTACAGGCACCCTGTTTACAAACACTGAAAGTTCAGTGCTACCTCCGCCCACATCAATGTACAAATAGCTCTTCTTGATGTCGAGGTTCTCTTCAATATGATTGGCATAGATGATATTCGCTTCCCGTTGTCCTTCGATAATCTCCAGGTCTACGTTTGCAAGCTGTTTTACCCTTTTGATAATATCAGCCCCGTTATCGGCTTCACGCATGGCCGACGTGGCGCAGGCCAGGTATTCGGTCACATGATAAACATCCATCAGGTTTCTGAAGGCCATCATGGTTTTTAACAGTTCTTCAACTTTACGCTCGGAAATATGGCCGTCCAGGAAAGCATCGTCGCCCAATCGCAATGGTACCCTCACCAATGTATTCTTTTTAAAACTATAACCATTTTCATTTTTAGAGATATCAGCAATTAATAACCTAACCGCATTTGAACCGATATCTATGGCAGCGTATCTTAACATTTATTTATTGGTGTTTATTTTTTAAGTAATTATAGGTTTGCACCTGTGCCCTGACTTTTGATTTCAGGTTATTTTTATGGTATTTATTGTTATTTAAACGGGTGATATCCCTGGCTTTTACATTGTCCTGAAGCTGGAACTCTATGATGTCCCGGATTTCCTGTTTTACCTCTTCATCCAGTACGGGGAAGCCCACTTCTACCCGGTGTTCAAAGTTACGGGTCATCAGATCGGCTGATGAAAGGTACATTTCCTCCTTACCATTGTTACCGAAGATGAATACCCTGGCATGTTCCAGAAATTTATCAATGATGCTGATCACCGTAATGTTGGCACTGAAATCGGGCACTCCCGGAACAAGTGTACAGATCCCACGTATGATGAGTTTTATTTTAACCCCGGCATTGCTGGCTTCATATAATTTAGCCACAATACCTTCATCGGCCAGGCTGTTACATTTTAAAATCATGTAAGCGGGTTTGCCCAGCTTCGCATATTTAATCTCCCGGTCTACCGCAAAAAAGAACTTGTTCCTGGACTCCAATGGCGACACAATCAGGTGTTTAAAACCTTTGGTGACCGTTTTTTTATTTAAGGCTTTAAAAAGCTTGATCAGATCAGTGGTAATCTCTTTTTTAGCAGTAAATATGCTGTGGTCACAATACAACTTCGCTGTTTTTTCATTGAAGTTACCCGTGGCAAGATTGGCATAATAAACGGCCCTGCCCTTCTCTATTCTTTTTACCAGGCAAATTTTAGAGTGTACCTTATAATCCGTTAAACCGTAATTTACGTTTACACCTTCCTCTTCCAATCTGTTTGTCCAGAAAATATTGGCCCTTTCATCAAACCGGGCTTTCAATTCGACCAGGCAATTCACCTTTTTACCATTCTTTGCGGCATTGATCAGCGCATTGATGACCCTGGAATTCTCCGCCAGGCGGTATAAAGTGATGTTAATTTCGGCTACTTTTGGATCAATCGCAGCCTCACGAAGGAATAAAATGATGTAATCGAAAGATTGGTAAGGCAGGTTTATGACATAGTCACGTTCCTGGAGCTTGTTAAAAATACTCTCGGTACGGTGTAAGCCATGTACTTTTAACGGCACATTGGGTTTATATTCAAGAGCAGCATCGCCCACATTCGGGAAGGCAATAAAATCACCGAAACGGTGGTATTGATTACCTGGGATAAGGCTCTCGGCATCAATTTTCATTTTATGGATCAATACCGTCAGCATATCGAAGGGCATTTCCGTATCGTACAATAAACGCATCGGCTTACCTTTTTTACGTTTGTCCAGGCTGGCTTTTAGCTCTTCAATAAATTTATCACTTACGTTTTTATCAATATCCAGCTCCGCATCCCTGGTCACCTGTATAGAAAAGGCTTCGAGCACATCGTAATTGAATACGTAAAAGATATCGTCAAGACAATACTTAATGATGTCTTCGGCCAGGATGATAAACTTCAGTCCGTTGGTTTCTGGTAAGACCAGGAACCTTGGCAGATCATTTGGCAGCTCGATCAGCGCATATTTTTCATTTTTATTGGACGACTTTTTCGATAAGCGCACAAAGAAGTACAGGTAACGGTCCTTCAGTTCAGGGAAAGGCCGTTCAGGATCGATCATAACCGGCACCAGGTTGGAAAGGATCCTGTCCCTGAAATGGTTCCTTACAAACTCTCCCCTGGCCACGTTTAACTGGGTATCGTTTAAAATGAATATACGGTTCTGTGCAAGTTCATTGATCAACGTTGCTTTAAACAGTTGTTCGAACTTACGTTCCTGTTTTACAACGATATTTTTGATTTCGTTTAATGTCTTCTTAGGATTGAAACCCAGTAAGGCTTTTGATTTATCATTTAAATTAGACAGGCGGCTTAATGTGGCTACCCTTACGCGGTAAAACTCTTCTAAATTGGAAGAGAAAATAGATAGGAATTTTATCCGTTCAATTAAAGGGACGGTTTCATCCGCTGCTTCCTGTAATACACGTTCATTAAAATATAACCAACTGATCTCTCTGTTTAGAAATGGAGCCTTTTTCTTCGTCATTTATTAAATCAAAAAAATCCCTGTTAAAAACAGGGATGTCCAAAACTGCGAATTCTATTGTTAAGTAATTGTTAATTATCAGGTAATTATACAATTTTTGCTTAACCTTAGTTTATTTACTTTCAGAATCGGCCTTTACGGCTGTTTCAGCTGTTCCGTTTGCAGCGGCCTTTGCTACAGGTTCTTCTGCTTTTTGCGGTGCTGCTTTAGCGGCTACAGGTTTTGCTACTGGCTTGGCAGCAGGTTTTGCCGGAGCGGCTTTTGCAGCAGGTTTAGCAGCTGGACTTGCTTTTTTAACAGGGGCCTTAGTAGCAGCAGGTTTTACGGCACTTGCCGCAACAGCTTTAACAACTGGCTTTGCTGCCGCTTCAACTTTTTTAGCTGCTTCTTTTACCACTGGTTTTGCCTTAGCTGCAACTGTTTTAGCCGCTGTGGTTACTTCTTTTTTAGCTTCTGCTGCTTTGTCGGCCACTGCCGAGGCTGCAGTTTTTGCTTTGGATACAACTTTAGCAACTGGCTTCGCAATTGCACTTGCCGCTTTTTCTTCTGTTGCTATCGCCGCAACTTTAACGCTTTGTACTACAGGCTTAACTTTTGCCGTAGCAACTTTAACTGCCTTTTTCGCTTTCTTAGCGTCTTTGGTCAGTTCTTTCTTTACTTCTTTTTTAACTGCTGCCGCTTTCTTTTTAGCTTTTTTGATCGCTTTTTTATTACTTGCTTTAGCTTCATCGATTTTACTCTCTACTACAGCCTTAACATCCTGAAATTTCTTCGATAACTTTTTGGCCACAAACTTACTTACCAAAGCAATATCATCCCCAATCTTCTCTGCATCCTGCCCTAAATGTTTAACCGTTTCAAGTATCTTGTCTGCTAAACTTTTTTCAAATTGTTTTTTAACAACCTTTTTTGCGACTTTTTTTTGCACTTTTGGCTTATTGGTTTTCATATGCATTTACTTTAATTGTTTTATATTTGTTATTGTAGAATTGCTTAACCAAGTAATATTACTAATCTAATCTATTTTTATACTAAAGCCATAATAATCATGCCCACTTTCGATATAGTAAGCAAAGTTGACGCGCAAACGCTTGATAATGCGATGAACAATGCTAAAAAAGAGATCCTGAACCGTTATGATTTCAGCACTTCAAAAAGCACCATTGATCACGATAAAAAGACCAATGTGATTACCATCGTTACTGAAGATGACATGCGTTTGAAGGCCATTCAGGATGCCATTATTTCGAGAATGGTGAAACAAAACCTGGATTCTAAAAGTCTTGATTTTGGTAAGGAGCAATATGCTTCGGGCAACATGATCAGGAAAGAAATAACCATTAAAGAAGGTATAGACAAAGAAACGGCTAAGAAGATTGTCGCCAAAATTAAAGCGAGCGGATTAAAAGTACAGGCTTCTATGATGGACGACCAGGTACGTGTTCAAAGCAAAAGTATTGACGACCTTCAGGGTGTAATCGCACTTTGCAGGGGCGAAGATTTTGGACAACCATTGCAGTTCATCAACATGCGCAACTAATATGGAAATTGAAGATAACGGTTTTATCTTCTCTGATGACAAGCAGAAGATTGACCCGATTGCCATTCATCATTATTTAAGTACACAATCGTACTGGGCAAAGGACATTCCGCTGGACATTGTACAGCGCTCTATAGACAATTCCTTATGTTTCGGCATTTATAAAGACAAACAACAGGTAGGCTTTGCCAGGTGGGTAACCGACAAGGCTACCTTTGGCTACCTGGCAGATGTTTATGTGGACGAACAATACCGCGGACAAGGCCTTTCTAAAAAATTATTGTCATTTATGATGTTCCACAAAGACCTGCAGGGATTAAGAAGGTACGTACTGGCTACATTGGACGCGCATGGTTTATATGCCCAGTTTGGTTTTAAAGCCATCGAACATCCGGAGAGAATGATGGCTATTGTATTCTCTGATCCCTACAAAACGGAAGGTTAGACTGTTTTTACGTCGCTTTCGCTATACTCTTCGATATCGGTGATGTAACCATTGATAATCAGGAAGTCGAACAAAGGCCTCGCATCAGGTGTAACCGGCATATTTGCGCTGGTAATTACGGCATTCGTCTTTTTATCAAGGAAAGGATAGGCGAAAAGTTTCACATTCTTGGTAAACATATCACTAACGTAGCTCAACAACTGGCTGGAATAGTTCTCACCGAAATTAGTGGAGTTGAACACAAACTTAAGGTTATTGATATTGGTTGATATCCCTACACTTTTTGGCCTGCAACGGTCCAGGTATTTCGCCAGTTTATTGTGCCTTGCAAAATTGGATACGATAACAAGGTTACCTGTGTTGCACATATCTTCAGCTCGTTTTGCTACCGCTCTTAAGTCAATATTTTCAGGCTTTTCCTCATCTGCGGTCAGCACGTTCGACATCAGTACCTCGATCAGTACGCTCAGGTTATCTTCCTTTACATTTTCTGTCCGCACAAACTGGTCTACAGCTTTGTTTAACATGCTGAAGTTAGGGTTTGATTTCTGTGCATACTTGGTGCGCAGGATCATGATATCTTTCTTGTACAGCAGGTCCTTAGGCAAACATGGCTTACCCATAGCATCAAATATCGCTGCATCAGAGAAGTCTTTAACAATCAGGTAAAGGTTCAAAAGGATATTGTTTATACCTTCAAATACAGGTCCGTTTACCGAAATCAGGTCGATCTCTACAGAACCTACAGTAAGGTTATCTGCCAGTGATTCGATCATCGTTTTCGGGTCCTGGTTAAAGTAAAATGCTGCGTATACCAGGTTTACCCCAATAATCCCCAATACATTCTGCTGCAACGCAGCATCGGTGTCCAGTAAGCGTACGTGGAAAAATATTTCATTAGGCTCCCCTCCCGGCTCTGCCTGGAAACGGATGCCGATCCAGCCATGCGGATCATTTGATTTGTTGTAATTTAAAGTAGTAACGGTATCAGCGAAGGCGAAGAAAGTACGGTCTTCGTATTTCTCTCCGTTTAAGCGCTCTGTCAGCAAACTAAACTCGTGACCCAACATTTTTAACAACCGCGACTCACTCACATATCTGCCGGAAGTTTCAACACCATAAATAACATCACTGAAGGTCATGTCGTAAGCCGACATGGTTTTCGCAACAGTACCTGAAGCGGCACCGGCGGTAAAAAAGTTACGGGCCACTTCCTGTCCTGCACCAATCTCCGCAAAGGTTCCGTATATTCTAGGGTTTAAGTTAATCTTTAAAGCTTTACGCTTGGTATCAAGAATTTCTCTTTCCATGCTGCAAAATTAAGCAAACTGCTGAATTTGGACGATAAAATAACTACCTTGATCTCAAATTTCTTTTATCAAGATCGTGTCTTAATAATGCTGAACGTTAAAAACCTCGACATACAATTCCTCAACAAAGAAGACAATTCCTGGACTAAAGCCGTTAACGATGTCAGTTTCAGTGTTGAAAAAGGAAAGGTTTTGGGTATCGTTGGCGAATCTGGCTCGGGGAAATCTGTGACGTCTTTTTCTATTATGCGGCTGCACGATCCCAAAAGCACTAAAATCGCGGGAGAGATCGACTTTCAGCAGATTAACCTGTTGAATTTATCTCCCGAGGAAATCAGAAAATACCGGGGAAATAAAATTGCTATAGTATTCCAGGAACCTATGACCTCGCTTAATCCTGTTTTTACTTGTGGTGAACAGGTAAAAGAGGCCATTATACTACATCAGAAAGTAGATAAACACATCGCTAAAGAAAAGACCATAGCTTTATTTAAGGAGGTACAACTCCCCCGCCCGGAGAACATTTTCGACAGTTACCCTCACCAGTTATCCGGCGGACAAAAACAAAGGGTAATGATTGCGATGGCGTTAAGCTGCAATCCACAATTGCTAATTGCTGACGAACCTACAACGGCTTTGGATGTGACCGTACAGAAAACAATCCTGGAGCTGCTGCTGAAGCTTAAGACAGAACGTGGAATGGCGATGATCTTTATTACGCATGACCTGGCGGTAATTAGCGACATTGCCGATGAAGTAGCCGTCATGTATAAAGGCCAGATCGTGGAACAAGGCCCGGCAAAAACTATTTTTGAATCTCCAAAGCATCCCTATACGAGGGGGTTATTAGCTTGCAGGCCAAATCCAAACCGCCTGTTGAAAAAGCTGCCTGTAGTAGCTGATTTTCTGAATGAGGACAAGGATGTAGCCTTAGCACATTTGCTGGAAATAAACAGTTATACACAACAGGAAATTGAGAAGCGGAGAACATTGTTGTATAGTGCCAAGCCCTTACTACAGATCAAAAATCTTTGCACCTGGTACCCGATCAACAAAAGCTTGTTTGGCAAAGCGAAAGATTTTGTAAAGGCTGTAGACGATATTACTTTTGACGTATTTCCCGGAGAGACATTGGGACTGGTTGGTGAGTCGGGATGTGGAAAAACTACATTGGGCAGAAGCGTTATCCGGCTGGTAGAACCGACATCCGGTGAGGTCATTTTTGATGGTAAAGAGATCACGGCTTTAAATTCGCAGGAATTAAGAAAGATGAGACGTGATGTACAGATTATATTTCAGGATCCCTACTCTGCGCTCAATCCACGTTTAACGGTAGGAAATGCATTGATGGAACCACTGCAGGTGCATCAGCTATTTGACAGCAATGCAGAGCGGAAAGCACATGTAATGAACCTATTGGGCCGAGTAGATTTAAAACCTGAACATTTTAACCGGTATCCACATGAGTTTTCGGGCGGACAACGCCAGCGTATTGTAATTGCCCGTGCTTTGGCTTTACAACCAAAATTTATCATCTGTGATGAATCTGTATCCGCGTTGGACGTATCAGTGCAGGCGCAGGTATTAAACCTGTTAAAAGAGTTACAGCAGGAGTTCGGACTGACATATATTTTCATTTCTCATGACCTGGCAGTAGTGAAACATATTTCTGACAGGATGATTGTTATGAATAAGGGCAAAATTGAAGAACAGGGTTTTCCGGAAGCTATTTACAACAATCCACAAGCTGAGTATACGAAGAAACTGATTGCCGCAATCCCCGGGCGTTTATCAACTCCATAAATTGAACGATAATTTGCTGCCCGTATTCACTCATAAAGATTACATAAGAAAAATATAACATGCAACACATTGAGATTACTAACGTTTCGCTTGAGGATTTTGAAACCATACAGACCATAGGACAGCAAACATTTTCTGAGACATTTGCTGACAGTAATTCAGCGGACGATATGAATAAGTACATGCAAGAAAATTTCAGCGAACAAAAAGTAAAAAATGAGCTAAATAATCCAGGTTCCAAATTCTTTATTGCCTGGGAAAATGAGATTCCTGTAGGTTACTTAAAAGTAAATACGGGCAAAGCCCAAACAGAACTACAGGATGATGCATCACTGGAGATCGAACGTATTTATGTCAAAAAAAGCCATCATGGTAAAAAAGTTGGTCAGCTACTTTACGACAAGGCACTGGAAACAGCCCTGCTTCAAAACAAGTCCTATCTATGGCTGGGCGTATGGGAAGAAAACCCTCGTGCAATACGGTTTTACGAAAAGAATGGTTTTGTAGCTTTTGATAAACACCTATTTAAGGTGGGCAATGATGAGCAAACAGATATCATGATGAAAAAGACATTGACTGAAGGTTTTTGAAACGATCTTTTAGAACGACCATAAAGGATGCCTGCTACTCCGTTTTTAGCGTTGCCGACAACCTGATCAATGCCGTGTTGATGGCCCTTCTGATCTCTCTTTCTTTTACTTTATCATAATGTCTTAGAAGCACCATCGCTTTAAAAACTGCTGCATCTTTATTAAGCGCGATCGTTTTAACGGTCAGCCCTTTATCCATTACATTAGCCGAATAACCCGAAATCACTTTATTTAGATAGTTTTCCAGGTACTCGGGCGTATAACCGTTGTTTAAGGACATATCAAACTCGATGCTCAGCTTCTTAATATTTTGTTTGGATTGGTTGATAATCACCGAACTGAATACCACCGAGTTAGGAATAATTACCATATCGCTGTCTTCATTTTGCAGGATCATGTTGATCAGGGTAATATCAAGGATCTTTCCTTCATGTTCACCCATTTTGATGTGATCACCTAATGAAAGCCGGTCGGAAAACATAATGATCAGTCCGTTGATCATATTGGTTACATAATCTTTAAAGGTTAGCGCCACGGCAGCCGCAACGATAGATACACTGAATACAAGCTGGGCGAGATCAACTTCTAACAAAGATAAAATCGCGAGGCCAAAAAACACAGTATCCAGGATAGAGGTAATCCTGTTGATCCCCAGGATAAAGTTATCCTTAATATTGCTCTTAAATTTATGCTTGCGGATATACCAGTAGATAATGATCAACCGCAAAATGGAAACCATCAAACTCGGTCCAAGGAAAACCATGGCCGCCCCCGCAATCTTATTTACACTTGGATATTCTGTATAAAATGTGGGTTTATTGAGGTACAAATAGACAAGAAAAAGGTAAACAGCAGCCTTAATGCCAATCATCAGGAGTTCTTTACCGGTTTTTCTTTCTCTGTCTTCAATCATTTTAAATCTTAGTTAAGTTCATCGATAGGCTTGCAATCAAAGATACAAAATCCAACAATACTCAGTTCAAATTGTTACCTTCGGGTGATTCATACATAGACTATGGCAAAAAAGAAATCTTCTCACCTGGAACTCGTTTTAATACAATTAATTAGCGATGTACTGGAAAAAAGTAATAATGAAGCCCTGAACTATAAGCAGGTTTCTGCTAAATTAAATATAACTGATGCCGCATCAAGGGAGACCATTCTGGAGGTACTGAAAGATCAGGCTAAAAAAGGTCTTTTCCTGGAGTCCGAGAAAGGAAAGTTCAAGTTAAAAGACCTAAAAACCTTTGTTACGGGTAAGGTGGATATGACTGCTGACGGCTCTGGTTTTGTGGTGCCCGACGATGAGTTTGAAAAAGACATTTTCGTATCGGCCAGGAAGCTGCACAATGCGCTACATGGCGATAAAGTAAAGGTTTACGTTTATGCCAAAAAAAGGGGACGTAAGAACGAGGGGGAAGTTGTAGAGATTATCTCACGCAATAAAACCGACTTTATAGGCGTAATCAGAATATCAGACCGCTATGCGTTTGTAAATATAGACGACCGGAAAATGTTGCATGATATTTTTGTGCCGCTAAGTGATGTGAACGGTGCAAAAAATGGACAAAAGGTACAGGTAAGTATTACCGAATGGCCGGAGGGTGCTAAAAACCCTATTGGCCGCATCATGAATATATTGGGTGAGCAGGGCGAGAACAATACGGAAATGAACGCCATTCTTGCACAGTATGGCTTTCCGCTTAGCTTCCCTGCGGAAGTGGAGAATGAAGCGAATGCCATCCCTGAGCAGGTAAGCGAAGCAGAGATAGCCGGCCGTCGGGATTTCAGAAATACGGTGACTTTTACGATAGATCCGGCAGATGCCAAAGATTTTGATGATGCCATTTCCTTTAAAGTATTAGAAAATGGCAATTATGAAGTCGGGGTGCATATTGCCGATGTATCTCATTATGTAAAGCCAAATAGTGACCTGGATAAAGAAGCATATTCCAGGGCCACCTCGGTATACCTGGTCGACCGAGTAATCCCCATGCTACCTGAACGTTTGAGTAATGGCGTTTGTTCGCTACGTCCTCATGAAGACAAGCTTTGCTTTGCGGCGGTATTTGAACTGGATAACGATGCAAATATCATTACAGAATGGTTTGGCCGGACGGTTATCCACTCCGACAGGCGCTTTAGCTACGAAGAAGCGCAGGAAGTGATTGAAAATAAAGCAGGCGATTATGCCACTGAGATTTTAAAACTGAACGAACTCGCCTATATATTACGGGACAGAAAATTTAAAAATGGCGCAATCAGCTTTGAAAGTACCGAAGTGAAGTTTAAACTGGATGAACATGGTAAGCCGGTTGGCGTATATGTGAAGGAACGTAAGGATGCCCATAAGCTGATTGAAGACTTCATGTTACTTGCCAACAGAAAAGTTGCCGAGTTTATCGCCAAAAAAGGAAAAGGAAAACAGAAATATACTTTTGTATACCGTTCGCACGATTCGCCAAACCTGGAGAACCTAAACAGCTTTGCCTTATTTGCGGCACGTTTTGGTTACAAGATCAATATGAAGTCGGACAAGGAGATTGCAAAATCCCTGAATTACCTGATGGAAGATGTAGAAGGTAAAAAGGAACAGAATGTACTTACCCAGCTGGCCATCAGGTCAATGGCAAAAGCAATTTATACCACTAAAAAGACCAGTCATTACGGACTTGCCTTTGATCACTACACCCACTTTACCTCTCCTATCCGCCGTTACCCTGATGTAATGGTACATCGCCTGCTTGCCGCTTATTTAAACAACGAGAAATCGGCTAATGAGGAAGAATACGAAATCGCTGCTTCACATTCTTCAGCAATGGAAAAAAGGGCAGCAGATGCGGAACGTGCTTCCATTAAGTATAAACAAGCAGAATACCTGGAAGAAAATGTAGGTAATATCTTTGCGGGGATCATATCCGGCGTTACAGAGTGGGGAATGTATGTAGAGCTAACGGAAAACAAATGTGAAGGTATGATCCGCTTGCGTGACATTACCGACGACTTTTATGTGCTGGATGAAAAAAACTACTGCATCGTTGGTCAGCGTAAACAGAAAAAATACCAGTTGGGTGATGAGGTGATGGTAAAAGTTAAAAAAGTGGACTTGTCGAAACGACAAATAGATTTTTCTTTGATACAACAATAAATTCAATTCAACAATAAAATATAAGATTCCGGTAAATTCCTTTGTAAAAAATGCATACTCCTAATCAATTACAAGAAATTATAGAAAACGCTGTTCAAAATATTCAATACCCTGCACACCCGAACAGGCTTTATGAGCCTATACGTTATATCATGAGCTTAGGAGGCAAAAGAATCAGACCGGTGCTGACATTGATGGCAGCTGATCTCTTTAAAGGCGATATAAACAAGGCAATGCCAGCCGCATTGGCCATCGAAACCTTTCATAATTTCACATTGATCCATGATGATATTATGGACAATGCCCCCTTAAGAAGGGGTAAACAGACGGTGCATGAAAAATGGGGCGTAAACAATGCTATTCTAAGTGGGGATGTGATGATGGTGGAAGCCAATAAACATCTTTCTATGCTGGATAGTGCGGTATTGAAAGATGCGCTCAATACTTTTAACACAACTGCCCAGGGTGTTTGTGAAGGGCAACAGCTGGATATGGAATTTGAGGAACAGGAAGTGGTAAGTATTGCCGATTACATCAATATGATCCGTTTAAAAACCGCTGTTCTTTTGGGAGGCGCAATGAAGCTCGGTGCACAGGTTGCCGGTGCGAGTGCGGTTGAAGCGGAACAGTTATATGAGTTCGGCGAAAACCTGGGGATCGCCTTTCAATTACAGGATGATATTCTGGATGTATACGGGGACCCTGAGAAATTCGGGAAACAGGTTGGTGGCGACATCATCGCCAATAAAAAGACCTTACTGCTTCTGAAACTTAAAGAACTGGCCAATACAACAGATCTACAGGAACTTGAGCTGCAAAGTGTAAACAAGGACCACACGGATAAGATTAAAAACACCACAGCGCTCTATAATGATTATAACATAAGAGGGTTGGCCAGTATAGAAATGAGAAATTATTCGGACAAAGCTTTTAATGCTTTAACATCGCTGAAAATCGATGAAGAGCGCAAAAAAGAGTTGTTTGAACTGGCAGACCAGCTGATGAACAGAGAGTATTAAGTAGCTAATGGTCGAGTAACTGGTTCACTTTTTCAATGGTTAAGGGTTTTGTATAGAAATCCTTAACGCATAGAAAAGATTTCGCCTTGGAATGTTCCCGCGGATCAATAGAAGACGAGACAATCACTACATCAATAAAAATATTAAGCTCTTCCATCATCTCCAGAAAACGCCAGCCATCGATATGGGGCATATGAAGGTCCAGCAAGATAAGGTCCGGCTTATGTTGTGAAATATAAGCTAAAGCTTTCTGGGGATTATCAAATACCACCACCTTCTTTTCGCTTGGATGCTTTCGGATCAGCATTTTATGCATTTTATTCGTAATTACATCATCGTCAACCAGCACAATATGCTGATGGGCGGCTTTTACCCCAAAATCGTCAAAGAGATCCACTTGTGCCCGTTTATTGAGCACCTCATTTAACATCTTGATAATCTCGTCCAGTTTTACCGCCTGGCTATTGATGTCGCCAAGCAACTGCGTGATCTTTAAGGCATCGTACGTTTCAAGCTTATTATAATTGGTAATGGTGGAAAGGCTCAGGATATTGGTAATGGGCGCTCTCAGCTGATGAGAGGTAAGGTACGAATACTCTTTGATCACATTAACCAGACCTTTGGAATTACTCACATTTACTACGGTACAAACAATTTCATTGGTAATGCCATTAATAGTTAAAGGCGTAAAAACAACATGGTAAACGAGATCGGCGGAATTGAAAACAGAAAGACGTTGCTCGATACTAAAACAATGTCCCTCGAAGCTTCTCGCCATCAGGCTTATGAAATTTTTTCTGTACTTCTGTGCAATGATTTCCACAATTGAGACCCCAACTGCGGGATTTTTTTCAAGGAAACTACCCAGGTCAGCAGGATTATCTATTCTAAAAAAGGAGAGCTCATAATTTTTATTGATTAAAAAAAATGACCCTGAAGCCCCCTCGCAATTGTTTTTATATGGCATGTTTAACGTGTTTTAAGCTGCTATAAAGCATATTAATCCCCATAGCATTACACTATAGGACCATGATACGCCGGTTGTAGCATCAACCTTGTTAATCCCCTTATTATAAATTGATACCCTATTAAATTTTATGGAGCTAAAATTGTCTAGTTTTTTAAGCAATTAATTATCCCAACTATCGCAAATCAACGAAATAAATATTAATTATGCAAGAAATTCTATCCAAGAAAGACATAGGCGAACGTATAAAAGAGCTAAGATTGAAAAGCGGGCTTTCACAGGCATATATTGCTAATGTATTGAGCTTGTCGAGAAGTAATTACTCACAGATAGAACTTGGTAATCAGTACCCTTCTTTCAACACCTTACATGAAATAGCAAGGTATTATGCTAAATCTTACGAATGGCTCCTTCATGGGCGTAATACGGAACAGCCAGGTGAAACGCCAGCTAAGATAGGTTCGATAATAGGTGAGCTGGAAACGGCCTTTAAAAGCTTCAGTTCTTCCCTGAAAAAGTTAGAGCATGAATTGAACCTGATTAAGTCCAGGAAGTATAGGGCTAAGATATAGCCTTATTTCAAAACCCCAGGGACAAAGAAAGGGCTGATCATATATATGACCAGCCCTTTCTTATGATATTGAATGTTTTGATTATTCTGCCGCAGCAGCATCAGTAGCTTCAGCTTCAACTTTAGCAGCTTTTTTTGCAGGTGCTTTTTTAGCAGGAGCTTTTTCAGCAACAGGTGCAGCAGCTTTTTCAGCTTTAGCAACAGGTGCTTTTTTCTCTGCTACTTCAGCAACAACAGCTGTAGGTAGAATTGAAACATATGATTTGTTATCTTGTTTCTTTTTGAAGATTACAGTACCATCAACTAAAGCGAATAAAGTATGGTCTTTACCAATACCTACTCCTTTATCAGGATGATGTTTTGTACCGCGTTGGCGTACTATGATGTTTCCAGAGATTGCAGCCTGTCCACCAAAGATCTTAATACCAAGGCGTTTACTATGCGATTCACGTCCGTTCCTGGAACTACCGGCTCCTTTTTTATGTGCCATCTTTTTATATTTTATTAACTACCGAAATGAACGGTATTTTTTGTTCAACAATAATTATAAACTGATACCAGAGATCTGGATCTTTGTAAAATACTGACGGTGACCGTTTTTCTTTTTGTAACCTTTTCTACGTTTCTTTTTGAAAACGATTACTTTATCACCTTTTAAATGAGACACGATTTTAGCTGAAACCGATGCACCTTTCAATGTAGGAGCTCCTACAGAGATTTTACCACCATCTTCAACCAACAATACATTGTCAAATTCAATACTAGCGCCTTCATCTCCTTGCAAACGGTGTACAAAAAGGTGCTGGTCTTTTGCAACTTTGAATTGCTGTCCTGCTATATTTACTATTGCGTACATTGTTAATTAATTATTATTTTTAAATTGTTTATTTTTATCGAGGTGCAAATATAGAACTTTATTTTCTAAATACACAAATGATTTAGTTTTTTGATGGGACCTGTTTACCATATCTTTCTTCCGCATCGTTAATACTCTGCTGCAAAAGGGTTTTCATCTGCTCCGCAAGCCCTTTTAATTTCGGTATCTCGTTATAATCAGCCAGATAAATTACTGTTTTAGACTTCTTTTTGTAATTAAACTTCATCACATATCGTGGTACGGTAGAAGTTTTAAGGTCGGTACCCCGGTTGGCAAGCAGCTCGGGAAAGTTCCAGAAGCCCAATTCGTTCGCCTTAGAATGCAGATAAAGAATATCGTCCTTTCTCAGTTTTACATTTGTTTTGATCACAGAATCCTGTGAATTTACGTACTGGTATTCACCCGTTGCCGAGTTGTATGAATTCTCCAGGTTATTGCCCATCCCCCATTTAAAATCTATCGACTCAAACTCCTTTAACTTATATGGGGCATTGCGTAACATTGGCGTATAATACACCACACAATAGATTAGAAAGGGAACTACGATAGTTAGGGCCAAGAATATTTTTTTTGCTCTGGTATTCATGCTATTTTGTTATAATATGTATTGGAAATTTTAATCTTAATCGTGTTAATCGAGTGGTTCGGTCAACTCTCCCTCCCACTTGCTCACTACAGCTGTAGCCAGGCTATTTCCAATTACATTGGTGGCCGACCTGCCCATGTCCAGTAAAGGATCTATCCCTATCAATAATGCCAGCCCTGCTTCAGGGATGTTAAATGTTGCAATGGTACCCGCAATAACCACCAGTGATGCCCTTGGAACACCCGCAATACCTTTACTGGTCAGCATCAGGATCAGCAACATGGTAACCTGCTGTTCGAACGACAAATGAATGCCATAAGATTGCGCGATAAATAAGGAAGCAAAGGTCATGTACAACATGGACCCATCCAGGTTAAAGGAATAGCCCAATGGCAGCACAAAGCTAACAATCTTGTCCTTACAGCCAAAACGTTCCAACTGCTCCATAGTTTTCGGATAAGCAGCCTCACTACTTGCAGTACTAAAAGCCAGCATTACCGGCTCTTTCATTCTACTCATCAGGTTAAACACCCGCGATTTCAGAATACTAAACCCGATAACGATGAGGATAATCCACAGCAAGAGCATGGTTGAATAAAACTCGCCGATGAATAATGCATAGGTAGACAATACACTAAGCCCTTGCTTGGCTACAATTGCCGCCATGGCACCGAACACCGCGAATGGTGCGAAATTCATCACGTAACCTGTTACCTTTAAAATGACATGTGCCACAGCATCAAAGAATTTGATGATCACCTGCCCTTTTTCACCAATCGCCGCCGTAGCTACACCAAAAAACAAAGAGAAGACTACAATCTGCAGGATCTCATTGTTAGCCATAGCCTCGGTCATACTTTTAGGTACGATATGAGAAATAAAATCTTTAAGGGATAAAGCTACCTTATGTATACCTGTATCAATATTACTTGGGGGCAATGGCAGGTTCATGGCCAAGCCCGGTTTAAAAATGTTAACCATAACCAGACCGAGCACCAACGACAGCAAGGATGCACTTAAAAACCAAAGCATGGTTTTACCGCCAATACGGCCAACGGCTTTCACATCCCCAACTTTTGCAACGCCCACAACCAAGGTACTAAATACAAGGGGTGCCACGATCATCTTGATCAGCCGGAGAAAAATATCACTCAGTAAAGTTAAAGGCTCCAGTTTTTTTTCCCTGATCTTTTCATTTTCATGACGTGTATGTTCTACAACTTTCTTCTCTGCCTGCAATGCAGTGTAAGAAACCGATGTAGAATCGGTAATTTTAAGTAGCTGCGCATCCAGCTCTTTTACCCGGTTATCCGCCTGTACAATATGATCATTATAAGTACTGAATGTATTTACATTTAAATAATATCCCAACCCAATACCCAGAACAAGGGCCAGGAAGATAAAAAAGGTTAACCGGTTTTTTTTCGACATCTATCTTATTTTAATGATTTTATAAGGCCGTAAAACTACAACAATTAAATTATTCTGTAAAATTGTTCGCCACGACCTTATTTTATATCTTCACTTTGTAACAAAAACGGTATTCAACTCTCTAAATAAAGAACTAAAAAGCGTTCAATTGGAAAAAAAGGATCAATTATTTAAACAGATTTTCGATACAAACTCTAAGAAAATATTTCACTTATGTTACGGATATACGGGTGATGAAGATGCAGCGAACGATCTGTTACAGGAAACTTTCTTAAAAGTCTGGCAAAACCTGGATAAATTCAGAAACAAATCGCTGATATCAACATGGATATACAGAATTGCTGTAAATACCTGTTTAACCTATTTAAGGTCTGAAAAAAGACAAGCGAAAGATGAACTTACGGACAAGATCATAGAGGACCGCCCTGAAGAACTTTCTGAGAAAAACGAACAGGTGGCGCTGCTTTATAAATCTATTTCGAAACTGGAAGAAAACGACCGGCTAATCATTACGATGGTATTGGATGAATTACCCTACAATGAAATAGCGGATATATCAGGAATCAGTGAGGGGAACCTAAGGGTTAAGATTCACCGTATTAAATTAAAACTTACCGAATTATACAATCAGCATGCAAGAATTTGATCATATACAATCGCTTTGGCAATCACATTCGGTTGAGGTTAAAATCTCATCCGATGAAATGCTGCAGCAGGCAAAAAAGGAAGTAAATGCCATCCGCAATAAATCGCTGCTCAATATAGTTGGAATGCTGGTATCATTCGTTGCAATAGTCATTTTGTGGTTATGCTTTGATTTTAATTCCTGGACAACACACGTAGGGTTGACCCTATTCCTTACCGCTATTGCCACCTCAACATTTATGTTGTACAAGAGCCACCGCTTACTTGCGCAGCACGACTTTACCACAGACCCGAACGAATTTCTCGGCAACCTGAAAGATTATCAATTAAGCAGGTATAACCTGTACAGCAAAATGTATTGGATTTACACCATCGCTTTAAGTCTGGGTATTGCGCTTTGTTTCTTCGAAATCTTAAGCTATTTCGAACTATGGGCACAATGCCTTATTGTAGGCTTTACTTTTGCGTGGATTGTCTTTTGCTCAACATTGGTACGAAGGGCTGTCATGAAAAAGGAAAAAGAGCGGATTGGTTTACTGATTGAAAAGTTTGAACGTATTGGCAATCAGTTCAAAGAGCAGTTATAAAAAAAAGTCATCCGGACTTAGCCGGATGACTTTATTATTAACTAACCCAAATTAAATTCATCCAAATCTATATAGTGGGTTTCCTGTTTCAAATTTAACTTAACAGATCATCTGGCAATAAGCGAAAATCACCGGAATACCTACTATCTCACCTATATTGCCCAGGTGTTACATTAAAAGAATTCCTGAACAACCTGATAAAAGAACTTGGGCATTCAAAGCCGACAATATCTACAATCTCCCCTACCGGATAATCTGTATTTTTAAGCAGATATTTGGCCTGCTGAAGTCTTATTCTCGTTAAAAACTGATGTGGCGATTGCTGATAGGCCTGTTTAAAAGTACGGAGTAAATGATTTACCGATAAACAGGACACCTGTGCTATTTCATCCAGCTGGATCCGTTTTCTATAGTTACTCACCATATAATCCCTGGCCACAGATAACCGTCTCAATATCTCGGTTTTGGTACCTCCGTTAAGGAACTGTAAGGAAGCTTCTCTTTTGATCACTTCTGAATCATAGATATCATAGTAATCCAGCAAAGTATGGTTGAGGTACTCCATTAAAAGTACCGGATCGCATACCTCCGCTTCTACTTGTCGGACCAGCTGCAAAAGATTAAACCTGATATTTCCTTGTAAAGGATAAATGGATTCGAGCAAACGTATCTTTCTTTGTTTAACTACCTCAGAGGAATCAGACAATAAATTCGCGTTTAATAAACCCGAACTTTCAAAATTAATAATAAACTCCGGATCAAATAAAATAGTCAGTGTATCAACCTCAGTGGCCGAATCTATACTTTTTGTATAGCAGGTACCAGGATTTAAAAAGATAAAGCTGCCCGGCACCAATGTAATGTGACGCTTGTCAATAGTATAATCCACCTCACCAGCAAATACCACATGTAAAGCGTATTTACCACTAAGCTTTGGATAGCTAATATTATAAGTACTTTCCCTTATAATCTCGGCCCTATCAACCAATATCTTGTTATACTTCATATCTTCACAACTATTAGTCCCTACAACTAACTGAGGATGAAACAAATTTAACATAAGATAAATAAAAAACACTAACCCCTAAAGGGGTATTTTTCTTTTAAATTACATTTATATTTACATCCACTAAACTTATTAAAATAATTGTGCGTTATCTGAAATCAATATTTGTCGTACTCCTCTTCTTCAGCATTGATATGCCGGGCTTTGCCCAGCGCTACAGTTTTGAGCAATACGATATTGAAGACGGGTTGGTACAATCACAGATCACGGCCATTACGCAGGATAAACAAAATAGGTTATGGATTGCCACACTTGGTGGATTAAGCTGTTTTAATGGCAACCAATTTATTAACCTGGGAAAAACCGATGGCCTGAACAGCAACTTTATCCTGTCACTTACCCTCAATCCGGAAGGCAACTTATTAATCGGTACGGAAAGAGGTTTGTCCGTCTATAAAAATGACAGTCTTTATCAGTACACAAACCTGAAAGGATGGGCCGATGCGCTGACAAAAGCCGCCTCAGGAAACGTTTATGGGATATCAGGTAAAAATATTTTTAAAATAACGGGGACCAAAACCGCGCCTATATACATCACCGGCGATTCAAGTGAAATAGTTACGGCATTAAAAACCGATGCCAGGGGAAAAACCTGGGCCGCCGTATACCGGCATGGATTATATTACCTGGATGGTAATACCTGGCGCAAAAAGACACTTGACAAGCAGGGAGCCGAACTGATCATCACCAATTTACTGAACGATACCCTTTCAAAAGATAAAATCTGGCTGCTTACGCCCGATGGTATATTCATTCATGAAAACGGAGAAACAAAGAGAGTGTTTGCCGACATCATAAAAAAAGCCAGTGCTATAAACCAGGACGAAAAAGGAAACATATGGCTGGGCACAAACAAGGGTGCATGGTTCATTTCGGCAGACCGGCAAATTCATTTCAATGCTAAAAACGGTTTTACAGACAATGTTGTTAACCAGATATTCAGGGATAAGGAAAACAACATTTGGCTGGGTACTGACGGTTCGGGGATATTTAAGTTTAACAGCAAAAGCTATGTGACCTACGATGAATCGCAGGGCTTACTGAACAGCATTGTAATGAGCATAATTGGTGGCCCGGAGCCCAATGAAATATGGCTTGGAACATACGATGGTATTTTTGTACACAAGAATAATAAAATTACACGCTTAATTATTCCATCAGATAATGAAGACACCAAACGCATTAACTTTTTATTTAAAGACAGCAGCGGCAACATCTGGGTCGGTACAGTTGGCGGTGGCCTATGGATATATAAGAATAGGACTTTCAAGCGTATAGATAGGGGCAACCAGTCCCTTGCCTGCAACTCAATACTGGAAGACAGGCATAAGAATATCTGGATATCGACCAATTTCGGTTGTTTTATATTAGATGGCAAGACAAAAAAGATCAGCCAGGTTGCCCAGCAGTTTGGCACCAGCTTACTGGAAATCAGTAGCCAGATTATGATTAGTGGCAGTCAGAACGGCGCATCGCTCATCTACCATAAAAAGAAGACTGTTCCTTTAAAATTTAAGCCGATAGCTGGATCCAGCATCTTATCTATGCTAAAACATGGAGATCACGTACTTTTCGGAACGGCGGACAATGGCCTGGTGATCTGGAACATTACTACAGGCAGAATAAAACAGATCAGTACCAAAGACGGCCTCTTCTCCGACCATGTGTATAGCTTGTTACTGGATAAAAAAGGAGTGATATGGATTGGAACAGGAAGAGGAATAAACAGACTGAAAGCAACAGATTTTAGCTTATTAACGAATACAAATGAGAATGCCTTACTTGTGGAATGCAATCAAAACGCAATATTTGAAAATGGGGACAACATTTGGATTGGCACCACAAAGGGGGTATTGGTATACAAAAACAGCGGCAATGCACCGGCGATAAATAAACCCTTTATTTTCATCAACTCGGTAGGTATTTTAGCACAAAACAAAAGAGGCGGCCAAAATGCGGCACAGGTAACCTACAAAGCACACGAAATAAATAAGTGTATCGTCCTGCCCTATGACCATAATCACCTCAACATTGGCTTCACAGGGATCTTCCTCACCAACCCAAAGGCCGTGATGTACAAATACATGTTAAAAGGCCTGGATGATAAATACAGCAAACCCAATCTAAACTCCTCTGTAAATTATACTGCCCTCCCTCCGGGAAAATATACTTTCGAGGTTAAAGCAGTGACCGCATCAGGAATAGAATCAGACAATACCGCTTCATTTGATTTAGAAATAACACCCCCTTATTACCAGACCACAGTTTTCAAAGTCTTTATTCTGGCCATCATAGTACTGCTGATCCTGCTTTCGGCATACATTATTATTAATTTAAATGAAAGACAACGAAAATTAAGATTGAAGATTAAGCTGGAAGAACAGTTTAAGATTAGAAAGCAGACTGCTGAAGATTTTCATGATGATATTGGTAACAAACTGACCAGAATTTCTGTCTTATCAGAAGTGCTAAGTAGTATGACAGATAAAAATGACCTTGAAAAAAGGGGCATTATACAAAAGATCAAAACAAATGTAAATGAATTGTATATTGGTACAAAAGATATCCTCTGGTCTTTAAACCCAAAAAATGATACGCCGGGAGAATTGTTATCGCACATCAAGGAATTCGGTTATGAAATGTTTGACGATACAGCCATTCATTTTGAAGACGAGACTTTTGTAAACGATACGGAGAAAAGGCTATCACTGGAGATGAGCAGAAACATCCTCATGATATTTAAGGAAGCGATAAACAATGCTTTAAAATATTCAAAAGGAAATCAGGTTACCTTTAAAGCGAATATGAACAACGATATTTTAGAAATACAACTTCAGGACAATGGGATAGGTTTTGACATCGCCTCTGCGAAAAATGGTCACGGGATGAACAATATGCAGGTAAGGGCCAGCCGTATTAAAGGAATTTTAAATATTACTTCATCCACAAAAGGCACAACTGTAGCGCTCTCCGTTAAATTTTAAAATACAAAAAATGGATACTACAGCAGCAAGAATTGTTATTATTGAAGATGACGAAACGATTAGGGAAGGTTACACCTACCTGATCAACAACACCTCCCCTTACCAGGTGGTAAACAGTTATGCATCCTTTGATCTTGCTAAGCATAAAATTGTCAAGGACTGCCCTGATGTGATTATCCTTGATATACAAATGTCGGGCACAAACGGAATAGACGCAATTCCGATATTGAAAAAGCTGCTTCCGCAGACCTATATCATTATGCTCACTGTTCATGAAACGGAAAAGATTATTCTGGAAGCATTAGCGAACGGTGCAGCTGGTTATTTTACGAAAAACACCTCTGCATCAAAAATTATCGAAGCTGTTAGCGATGTGATGCAAGGTGGCGGGCCGATGAGCCCGAATGTAGCGAAAATGGTGATCACCTCACTTCAAAAAAATCCGGACTCTCCTTTAACCAAAAGGGAAACCCAGATCCTGAACCTGATTACAAAGGGAAAAGACCGCTCTCAGATTGCTACTGAACTATTTATAGAAACGGAGACTGTGAAAACACACATTAAGAATATCTACCTTAAGCTGAATGTAAATTCAAAAGCAGATGCGATAAAAGTAGCCAGAAGTAACAGGCTGGTATAACCTGTTACTTTTCTTGCTTTACTTCATTTACATTAAAACTATTTCCGCTTAGCTGGTACACCAGCATCTTAACATCACCAGCTTTAATTGTGGTATCTTTTGGATTAACAACCGGAAAAGAACGGAACAAATTACCGTCTTTAATCAGGAACTTGTCATTACCTACATAGTTCTTCTTCATGTTACTGCTGAGCGGAGGAAAGCTGATCTTTCTAAAATCACCCCCAGTGTACTCATAAACGTTTAGATCCAGTACATTTTTCTTACTCAACAGTTCAATATAGATTTCAGGGTTACCGTCATTATCCATATCCATGTTCCAGGCATCAGTGATGATCCCCTTACGCTCGGACGAAAAAGAATTGTATTTATTTTTTACAGAATCAGACATCAGGATCAGGTATCCACCGATACTGTCGACACCTTTGCCCCAGCTTACTACTTCAAAATTAAGCCCTGGCTTTACATTGATATCTTTATAAAAGGCGAACTGTCTCCCTGCTTTATTCCCTGTAACCGACGTCTCCGCCTTCGCAACCACCACTTTTTCTTCTTTACCGTTACCGCAGGAAGCCATTAAAAGCACCCCCGTAAATAACAGGGAGTGCTTTAAAATATTTATCATTGCTTTCATTTATCTAATTCTATACTTATAAGATACATCAATTGCAGCTACTTTGTTTTAACATCCGCAGCACCATTGTTCAGCACTGTTTCAGTTACCACACTTCTTTTTCCAGAAGGCGTAATTACAATGGTTTTCAAGATCTGTTTCTGTCCTTTAACTACCGTAGTTTTAATCGGTTTAGTATATAAAGTAGCCAGCTCTGAAGGTCTTGTCAGGTCAAAAGTATAATAAATTTTAGAACCCGGCATTGGTTCTTTCAAGGATATCTCAAACTGCTCACCATTAAGCACCTTCTGATCTTGTCCCAATGGGGTTGGCACCCAGTAATTTGTATTGGTTTTATCCAGTTTTAACAGGTGTACCGGTAAACGCTCTTCCGAAAAGTTTTTAAGGTCTTTGCGGGAAGTCTGTCCCCATGCGATTTCTGATAAGGCAAATAACCTTGGCAATATAAAATATTCTACTTTAGAAGAAGTACGCATATATTCCGTCCATACATTTGCCTGGACCCCGATCACATGTTTTTGCTGATCAGCGCTTAATTCTTTCGGCATCGGGTCGTAAGCATAAGCAAGCGTATACGGCGCCAAACCACCAATATTGGTAGGCTCATCGGCCGAATTAGATTGCTTATGGTCAAAGTAAAGTCCTACTGGTCCACCCGGCGACATGATTACATCGTGGTTCTGTTTTGCAGCTGCAATTCCACCCTCTGTACCTCTCCAGGACATTACTGTAGCATTTGGCGCAAGTCCACCTTCTAAAATCTCATCCCATCCAATGATACTGCGACCTTTTGAGTTCACATATTTCTCCATCCTTTGAATGAAATAACTCTGTAATTCATGTTCATCTTTCAAGCCAAGCTGCTTCATCAGTTTCTGACAAAACTCACTTTGTTTCCAATATTCTTTAGGGCTCTCATCTCCACCAATGTGAATGTATTTAGATGGGAAAAGCGGAATCACCTCATCCAGTACATCCTGCAAAAATTTAAAGGTATTTTCGGAAGGAACGAATACATCATCAAATACACCCCAGGTTTGTTGTACCTGTTTACCTTTACGCGAACCTGCCCATGGCGTATTATCGGCCACAAAGGTATCCCTATCCGGGAAACAACTTAACTCAGGATAGGCTGTAATGGCCGCACTTGCATGTCCTGGCATTTCAATTTCAGGAATTACATTGATGTACCTTGTGGCAGCATAAGCCACCACCTCTTTCACTTCATTCTGGGTATAAAAACCTTTATAAACTTCGCCGTCATTGTTTACACCCGGATGATGACCAATTACAGTTCCGTTTCTGCTTGCGCCGGCAGTCGTTAATTTAGGATATTTTTTAATTTCAATCCTCCATCCCTGATCATCGGTTAAATGCCAATGAAAATTGTTCAGCTTATATTGTGACATCAGGTCGATATACTTTTTGATGAAAGCTACCGGGAACATGTGGCGTGCGACATCTAAATGTAAACCCCTGTATTTGAAACGCGGGAAATCGTTGATTTCGGCCGCATTGATTAAAATCTCATTATTTTGCTTTTCAGGCATCATTTGGATCAACGACTGAACGCCATAGAACAAACCTGCGTCTTTACCGGTAACGGTAATATTTTTACCAGTAATGTTAATGGTATAACCCTCCGCAGGCAATTTATCAGCACCTTTAGAAGTCAGGATAATTGCCCGCTCATTGGCGGTAGCCGATTTAACTTCTCTTAATGAAAAACCACCACGGTTAACGATGAATGCATTTAAAAGATCCGCGGATTTTGCATTTTTTATGTCATCCGAGACCAGAACAACCGTTTTATTCAACTTAAAATTCCCTGTATTTTTCTTTACAGACACTGGAACCGGGATAATTCCCATGTTTACGTCGCTCTGCGCAAAGGTATTGACATATATAAATGCCAATAGGACAATAGATAATAGTTTTTTCATTTATGTGGTTAAAAATTTGATTGTTTTCATGCCTAAGATAAAAAAAATCTTAATAATGATATCACAAAAAAAGGCAGGACCAATAAATGATCCTGCCTGATTATATTTTTTATTAGTAATTAAGCGATTACTTTAATGCCATGTTCTTTAGCGGCCAGATAGCGTTCTGCATCCAATGCAGCCATACAACCTGAACCTGCTGCAGTTACAGCCTGACGGTAGTAGCTATCCTGTACATCACCAGAGGCGAATACACCTTCAATATTGGTTACTGTTGATCCGGGAATTGTTTTCAAATAACCGGTTTCATCCATGTCTAACTGACCTTTAAATATTTCAGTATTTGGTTTATGACCAATAGCCACAAAGAACCCTTCAACAGGAATATCTGTTTCGGCACCAGTCTGGTTATTCACTACCTTAACACCGGTAACGTTTTTACCATTACCTAATATTTCTTTAGTTTCGGTATTGTAAATCACCTCAATATTTGGTGTATTTAATACGCGGTGAACCATTGCTTTTGAGGCCCTGAATTCGTCCCTGCGAACCAGCATATATACTTTTTTACAAAGTTTGGCCAGGTACGTTGCTTCTTCGGCAGCAGTATCACCAGCACCAACGATAGCTACATCTTGTCCTTTAAAAAAGAAACCATCACAAACGGCACAGGCGGAAACACCAAAACCATTGTATTTTTGCTCACTTGGCAGGCCTAACCATTTTGCTGTAGCGCCGGTAGAAATAATTACAGTATCAGCAGTAATGGTTTTGATCTCATCTACGACCACTTTATGTGGCAATGAAGAAAAATCCACCGAGCTTACATAACCAAAACGAATATCAGTTCCGAAACGCTCGGCTTGCTTACGGAAATCTTCCATCATTTCCGGGCCTGTAATTCCTGAAGGATATCCTGGAAAATTATCAACCTCTGTTGTTTGGGTAAGCTGACCTCCAGGCTCCATACCTGTATACATAACTGGCTTCAGATCTGCACGCGCCGCATAAATTGCAGCAGTATATCCCGCAGGTCCTGAACCTATAATTAAACATTCAACGTGTTCTACTTCTTGTGACATATATTTTTATATTGTAATACAAATTTACGCTTTATCCGGCTACACACAAATAGCATTTTTGTAACAAATGCAACATTGTGATACTTGGATTATAATTCGGACTACGTTTGAATGATCCCTACATTAAACTGCTTCTTAATTGGCGACTGATTAGCCGCTTCAATACCCATGGAGATCACTTTACGGGTTTCATTAGGGTCGATAATACCATCTACCCATAACCTTGACGCCGCATAGTACGGAGTGGTCTGCCGGTTGTACCTGTCGGTAATTTCGTTCAGCAAATCCGCTTCTTTTTCGGGCGTGATCACCTCCCCTTTTGCCTTAAGAGAAGCCTCCTGAATTTGCAGCAATACCTTGGCCGCCTGCGAGCCACCCATCACGGCGATTTTAGCACTTGGCCAGGCATAAATTAACCTCGGATCGTATGCTTTACCGCACATGGCATAGTTACCGGCACCATACGAATTACCGACTACAATGGTAAACTTAGGAACCACAGAATTGGCCACCGCATTTACCATTTTCGCACCATCTTTGATGATCCCGCCCTGTTCAGAACGACTACCTACCATAAAACCGGTCACATCCTGTAAAAATACCAGGGGAATCTTTTTCTGATTGCAGTTCATAATAAACCTGGTGGCTTTATCGGCGCTATCAGAGTAGATTACGCCACCGAACTGCATTTCCCCTTTTTTAGATTTCACAACCTTGCGCTGATTGGCAACAATACCAACCGCCCAACCGTCAATGCGGCCAAGTCCGCAGATAATGCTCTGTCCGTATAATTTCTTGTATTCTTCGAAATCTGAACCATCTACCAAACGGTGGATAATATCCAGCATTTCATAAGGCTTTTCCCTGTTTTCAGGTAACAGGCCATATATTTCTTCCTGATCCAATTTTGGCAATATTGGTTTTATCCGGTCAAATCCTGCTACCTGTGGTGCACCCAATTTGCTCATAATGTTACGGATACTGTCCAGACAGGCTTCATCATTTGGGTGTTTATAATCGGTTACGCCTGATATTTCACAGTGTGTGGTTGCGCCGCCAAGGGTTTCATTGTCTACATCTTCACCGATAGCCGACTTTACCAGGTAGGATCCTGCCAGAAATACAGAGCCTGTGCCATCCACAATCATTGCCTCATCACTCATGATTGGCAAATACGCACCACCAGCAACACAAGAACCCATAATCGCGGCAATTTGTACGATACCATCTGATGACATCAGTGCATTGTTTCTGAACATCCTCCCGAAATGTTCCTTATCCGGAAAAATCTCGTCCTGCATAGGCAGATATACGCCAGCACTATCAACCAGGTAGATCACAGGCAACCTGTTCTCCATTGCGATTTCCTGTGCGCGAAGGTTCTTTTTGGCGGTCATAGGGAACCATGCCCCTGCCTTTACAGTTGCATCATTGGCAACAATCATGCATTGTCTGCCCGACACATAGCCAATGCCACACACTACCCCCGCAGCCGGGCAACCGCCCTGCTCCTGGTACATATCTTCCGCAGCAAAAGCCCCGACTTCCAAAAACTCGGTTTCTTTATCAATCAGATAGGCAACACGCTCCCTTGCCAGGAGCTTTCCTTTCTCTTTTTGTTTGGCCGCACTTTTATCCCCACCTCCCTTATATATTTTTTTCAGTCTCGTTTTCAGCTCATAAACCGACTGCTTATTTACGTCCTCGTTTTTGTTGAATTCTATATTCATGCAGGCAAGTTAAATTATATTTTTAAAGGAACAAAAGTCCGTTTCGGGCTTTGGTATAGTTTGGTAAAAACAAGGAGCCCGGCCATTAAAAAAAATGGCCGGGCTCCTAAAAATACAGTATGTCAATCTGCGGACATACGATAGATATCCTATTTATCCGCAGTATATTTTTTGAATATTGAAGTTGCAGTATGTCCACCAAAACCAAAGGTATTGTTGAGTACATAATGAACTGGTTGTTTAATTGATTTACCAAGAATAATATTCAATCCCTGAGGAATTGCAGGATCGAGTTCTTTAGTATTAATTGTTCCGGGAATGATGTCATCTTTTACCGACATGATACTGATGATACTTTCAATCGCACCTGCCCCACCTAAAAGGTGTCCGGTCATAGATTTTGTGGCACTGATCGCAACAGGAAGATCGCCAAAGATTTTTTTGATTCCGTTTAGCTCACCCACGTCGCCCAATCCGGTTGAAGTAGCATGTGCATTGATATAATCAATTTTATCAGCAGAAATCCCCGCATCTTTTAATGCTTTAGAGATACCCAATGAAGCACCTAAACCATCCGGAGGCGTACCTGTTAAATGATAAGCATCTGCAGCCATACCGCCGCCTACCATTTCGGCATAAATATTCGCACCACGTGCGATAGCATGTTCGTATTCTTCCAGTATCAAAGCACCGGCACCTTCACCAATCACAAAGCCATCCCTGTCAATGTCAAAAGGACGGGATGCAGTAGCATGATCATCGTTTCTTTTCGATAATGCATGCGCAGAATTAAATCCACCTACTGATGATTCTGTGATAGCAGCTTCAGACCCACCGGCAACCATAATGGTTGCTTTACCTAAGCGGATGGTATCAAAAGCACTGATGATCGCTGTGTTTGAAGAAGCACATGCAGAAACTGTAGCGTAATTTGGCCCATGTAGCTTATTCCTGATCGAAATTACACCTGCAGCGATGTCAACAATCATTTTAGGAATAAAATAAGGACTAAATCTTGGCGTACCATCTCCAAGATGATATTCTTTCAGCTGCTGTTCAAATGTACTGATCCCTCCATTACCTGAAGCCCATATTACACCAACTTCATACCTTTCAACCTCAGGCATGGTTTCGAAATCCAATCCTGAATCTTTAATGGCCTGGTCGCTGGCAGCAATAGCATACTGAGTATATAGATCGTATTTTTTCAGCTCCTTTTTGTCGACATAAGCCTCAGCATCAAAATCTTTAACCTCTGCAGCGAAATTAGTTTTGAATTTTGAAGTGTCAAATTTTGTAATCGCACCTACACCACTTTTTCCGGCAACGATGTTATCCCAAAATTCTTTTACTGTATTTCCCACCGGGGTTACAGCACCTAAACCTGTCACTACTACTCTTTTCATATTTACTTGTTACTTTATATCAAAACAATAGTTGTTTTGAACAATTTATCTTATTATTTATAACCTTGCCAACACTTTCCCGAGCCAAAAATAGATGTTTTTCACCACTAATGCTATTATCAGTTTAACCCTTATCTCTTTCAGCTTGATTTTAAGCAAATTAGCAATCATTAATATAGGCAAAAACCCTTCAAAACAAACAAGGCCGGTGGATGCCGGCCTAAGTTTAATTACTAACTACTAAATTATTAACTACCAATTTTCGTTTTTTTATGGATAGTATTGTTTACTTCTTCTTAAAAGCAGTTAAGCCGCTTTCCAGGAAGTGAAGGTATTCTTCAGGATCGTAGTTCGCTCCTGTTGGGGTTACCAATGGTTTTTCGTCATGACCAAGCAATACATAAAAAGGTTGCGAGTTGGAGTTGAATTTTGATGCCTGAACATCGCTCCACTTATTACCGATCGTATTGATTGCTTTGCCACTAAAGGTTGATTTATATTTTTCGCTTGCCTCAAGCTCGGTTTTATCGTCCACATACAACTGGATGATCACATAATCATTACTCAGTTTACTGTAAACCGCTTTGTCAGGCCATACATTGGCTTCCATCTTACGACAGTTTACACAGGCATGTCCGGTGAAATCAATCATGACCGGTTTACCCACCTTTTTCGCATAGGCCAAACCTTCATCGTAATCAAAAAATACGTTCAGGTTTAATGGCGCATGAAAAATATCTGAATATTTATGCTTGCCCTCATCGTGGCTTA